>MDTE01187661.1_pt1 | contig 15324 bp, 14 predicted proteins | sample 811231 | NCBI WGS metagenome assembly MDTE01 (sample SAMN05326651, study PRJNA326480) | marine metagenome | isolation source: seawater | place: Indian Ocean: Red Sea | collected 2010 | reverse complement strand
TATATAGTTGTTTTGTTTTATCACCAATATCTAAACCCATCCACCCATTTTCAATTTCACCAATATTGCTAAAATATGTTTTTGCATCATTAGAAAAGTTATCAGCATTTAATGAGTCAATCGGAATCAATAGCTTAACATTTTCCTCTTTTGCTTTTGCTATTAATGAAAGTGCTAGGTCTAGTTTATTGTCTTCAACTAGTGATGAACCTACTTGACCACCCAATGCTTTAGAAAAGGTGTATGCCATTCCACCACCAATAATAATTTTATCTACTTTTTTCAATAATTTTTTAATAATGGCAATTTTTGAAGAAACTTTTGCCCCTCCAATAACTGCAGTAATAGGTCTTTTTCCATTATTTAAGACTTTTTCCAAGTTCTGAATTTCATTTTCCATAACATATCCAAAACATTTGTTATTGCCAATAAAATTAGTAATTACAGAGGTAGAAGCGTGTGCTCGGTGTGCAGTTCCAAAAGCATCGTTTATGTATATGTTTGCTAAGGATGCAAGTTTTTTGGCAAAATTTTCATCTCCTGCTTTTTCTTCGGGATAAAATCGTAAGTTTTCTAAAAGTAATACCTCCCCTTTTTTAAGATTTTTAACTTTTGTTGTAACAAGACTCCCAATACAGTCATTAACAAAGCTTACTTTTGTATTCAATTTATTGGAAAGGTGGTCGACAATATGTCTTAAAGAAAATTTTTGTTCAGGTTTATCTTTAGGTCTTCCCATGTGAGACATTAAAATTACGATACCACCATCACCAATGACTTTTTTAATTGTTGGAAGGGCTGCGCAAATACGTGTATCATCTGTGATTTTAAAATCATCATCTAAAGGCACATTAAAGTCAACCCTTATAAGTGTTCTTTTGCCAAAAAAATTTATTGTATCAATTTTTTTCATTTTGTAAAATAAGTTTTTTGTTTTGCTGTAAAATAAGTTTAAATAAAGTGAAAGTTTCTGAATTAATAGATGAAACGATATTTAAATAAATAATTAAATTAATTTCAAATTGTATCTTTGATGAATGCTATTTAATGATGTTATAGGACAACAAAAGACTAAAGAATTATTATTACGTTCAGTTCGCGAAGGTCGCGTTCCACATGCACAATTATTTTTGGGTTCTGAAGGTTCAGCAAATTTAGCATTAGCACTTGCTTTTGCTCAATATGTTTGTTGTACTGAAAAGCGAGAAGAGGATTCCTGTGGTGTATGCGCATCTTGTGTAAAGCATCAAAAAAAAGTCCATCCTGATTTACATTTTATATTCCCAGTTGCTACTACTACATCCATAAAAGCAAAGCCTGTAAGCAAAAACTTTTTTAATCAATGGAGGGCGTTTTTGGAAGATAATATGTATTTTTCTCTCTTTGATTGGTTGAAATATATTGGGATTGAGAATAAACAAGGAATTATTTCTGTAGAAGAAAGTGCTCAAATAATGAGAAATTTGAGTTTGACACCATATGAAAGTCAGACTAAAATTTTTTTGATTTGGATGCCCGAAAAAATGAATGTGCAAGCAGCAAGTAAGTTGTTGAAGGTAATTGAGGAGCCTTCTGCTAATACACTTTTTTTACTTGTTTCAAATAATGCAGAAAATATATTGCCCACTGTTTTATCTCGTACGCAATTAGTGAAAATTCCTCGATATTCTGATCAACAAGTGATGAATTATTTGATTGCTAATGATGTTGATAAGAGTAAGGCTGAAATGATCTCCACTTTAGTCGAGGGGGATCTTAATCAGGCAAAGAAATTGAATGAGTACACACAAGAAGGGGAAGAGAACTCTCTTCGTTTTGTTCATTGGATGCGTCTTTGTTTTAGCGCATTGCAGGTTAAAGATATTGATAAATTGGTTCAATGGTCTGAATCAGTAGCAAAATCAGGGCGTGAAGAACAAAAGAGTTTCCTTTTTTATGTATCAAATGTAATGCGTGATGCCCTCCTTAAAAACTATGGCATTGATTCAATAATGAAGATGACAATTAATCAAAAAAACTTTACTATGGAGAAGTTTGCTCCTTTTATTCATGCAGATAATTGTATGGATATTATTGATGAGTTAAATATGGCGCAATTGCATATAGAAAGAAATGCGAATCCAAAAATATTATTCTTGGATACCTCATTTAAAATAGCTCGCTTGCTTCATACAAAATTAAATCAGGCTTTAGCTTGAAAAAAAATAAAAACATGGCGTGTACGAATTGTTCATCAACTTCAGGAAATGCTCCAGGGTGTCAAAGTAAGGGCTCATGTAGTTCTGGTACTTGTGGCAAAATGCCAGTTTTTAATTGGCTTTCAAATATGGTTTTGCCTAATGGACAAGAGCCATTTGATGTCATAGAAGTCCGATTTAAAAATGGGCGAAAAGAATATTATAAAAATAAAAATAGTCTTAATATTCATGTTGGTGATACTGTGGCTGTTGAAGGTGATCCTGGGCATGATATAGGTGTTGTTTCACTTAGAGGTGAATTGGTACGTTTGCAATTACGAAAAAAGAAAATCAATTTTGATCATGCAAGCGCAAAAGTAATATACCGACATGCTACAGCTAGCGATATTGATAAGTGGAAAAAGGCTAAAAATAGAGAGACAGAATCCATGTATAGAGCTAGAGAAATGGCTTCCAAATTAAATCTAGACATGAAGATTGGGGATGTAGAATTTCAGGGAGATAATGTTAAAGCTATTTTTTATTATACATCTAGTGGTAGAGTTGACTTTAGAGATTTAATAAAGTTGATGGCAAAAGAGTTTAAAATTCGTGTTGAGATGTGTCAAATAGGAGCTCGTCAAGAAGCACAAAGAATGGGTGGTATTGGGTCTTGTGGAAGAGAGCTATGTTGTAGTACATGGCTAAATGATTTTCGATCTGTGACTACCAATGCAGCTCGATATCAGCAATTGTCTTTAAATCCTCAAAAGTTAGCAGGGCAATGCGGAAAATTAAAATGTTGTTTGAATTATGAATTAGATATGTATGTTGAAGCCATTAAGGATTTTCCAGCACCTAAAGTTAAGCTGAAAACAAAAAAAGGAATTGCATTTATGCAGAAGATGGATATTTTTAAGCGCAAGATTTGGTATTCCTACACTTCAGACCCTTCTAATTTTATAGAGTTAGCTTTAGATAGGGTTCAAGAAATTATTTTAGATAATAACAATGGTAATAATCCTGAAACTCTAGAGATGTATGTGGAGAAGTATCCTAAAAGCCCTAAACATGATTATGAAAATGTAGTTGGTCAGGATAGTATAACCCGATTTGACAAGATAAAATCGTCTAATAATTCGCGCAGAAAAAAATCAAAAAAAAGCAAGTCAGGAGTGAAAAATAAGCTTTAAAAAGAGGGCCATGTCCTATTAAATAGTTAGATAATGACTGATATTACATTTTTTAGAAGCATAAAAGCATGTTTCTTTTTTGTTTCTTTTTTTCTTTTTTCTTCTTGTAATAATTCAAGATTATATGAGAGGTATTTTGAAATAGATTCATATGGATGGAGCACTAAAGATTCGATTAATTTTCAATTTGAAATTACTGATAATCCTCAAGATACTTTATATCAAATTTTGATTGGCATTAGACATAATAATGAATATTTATATTCTAATATTTTCTTTTTTTTGGATATAGAAACTCCAGATGGACTTCATAAAATAGATACACTGCAATATTTACTGGCAGAGCCAAATGGGAAATGGTTGGGTTCTGGAGTTGGAGAGATAAAGTTTAACCATTTAGTTTATAAAGATGAATACTCAATGAAGGGAGGTTTCTATAATATTAATATTGTTCATGGAATGAGAGATAGTATATTATTAGGAATTGAAGATATAGGGTTAAGAGTAGAAAAATCAAATTAAAGTGATTGTGAAAAAAAAGCTAATTTCTTGGATAGTCTTATTTTTTTGGGTTGCTATATTATCACCTATTTTTTGCATTTTAGGCGGACTTTGGTTGGCCTCTCTTGGTTGGTTTGGACCGCTTCCATCTTTTGAAGAATTAGAGAGCCCCCAACAAAATTTAGCTACAGAAATATATGCATCTGATAACGTACTTTTAGGAAAGTACTTTTATGAAAATAGGTCCCCAGTAACTTATGATGAATTATCACCTCATTTAGTCAATGCACTCATATGCACTGAGGATGAGCGTTATAGATCTCACTCAGGCATAGATGTAAAGTCTTTGGCTCGTGCTATTTCTGGTGCGATAATAGGTAGGAGTGCTGGTGGCGGATCCACTATTACTCAACAATTGGCAAAAATGTTATTTACAGACGTTTCTTCAAATATATTCGAGCGTATCCAACAGAAATTTAAAGAGTGGTTGATTTCTGTGCGCTTGGAAAGAAACTTCACCAAAGATGAGATTTTAACGATGTACTTAAATAAGTTTGATTTTCTTTATTTAGCAGTTGGAGTCAAGTCTGCAGCAAGGATATATTTTAATACTACTCCGGATTTATTAACAATTGAGCAGGCAGCTGTTTTGGTGGGAATGGCAAAAAACCCATCTCTCTATAATCCTAAGCGTTTTCCCAAAAAGGCTTTTAAACGAAGAAATATTGTTATAGGCCAGATGTATCGTAATGCTATAATTAATGAAGCAGAAAGAGATTCTTTGTGTAATTTGCCAATTGAATTAGATTTTAAACGGACCAATCATAATGATGGTTTAGCGCCTTACTTCAGAGAATACTTAAGAAAGTACATGAAGGGGTGGCTTAAAGAAAATAAAAAGCCGGATGGATCAGAGTATAATATTTATGCTGATGGTCTAAAGATATATACAACAATAGATTCTCGAATTCAGCAGTATGCAGAAGAGGCAGTAGCCACTTATATGCCAATTTTACAAGAACAATTTTATAATCATTGGGAAGATGAGGGTACGGATTCCATACCTGCCCCTTTTGATCAGGAAATGCGACCAGGTCAAGTGGATACAATATTAATGAAAGCAACTCATGGGTCTGAGCGATACAGAAAACTCATAAAAAATAATGTCTCGGAAGAGGATATTCAAGAAGTGTTTAATACACCAGTAAAAATGAATGTTTTTACCTGGAATGGAGGTGTAGATACTGTTATTTCTCCAAAGGATTCTATTTTGCACTATAAAGCATTACTACAAACGGGTATGATGTCTATGGACCCCCAAACAGGATTTATTAAAGCATGGGTAGGTGGAATAGATCACCATTATTTTCAGTATGATCATGTTAAGGAGGCAAGGCGTCAAGTAGGTTCTACCTTTAAACCTTTTGTTTATGCTGCGGCAATCGATCAGCATAATTATTCTCCTTGTATGAAAATACCTAATGTTCAAGTAATTTTTGAAAAAGAAACATGGGGTTTAGAAGAAGATTGGATTCCTAGAAATTCTGGAGAGAAATATGGTGGCGAATTAAATTTAAAAGAAGCTTTGGCAAATTCAGTAAATACAATTACGGCATATTTAATGAAACAAGTTGGACCTAGAAAGGTTCGCAAATTTGCTCGTGCTATGGGTTTAAAAGGAAGAATTCCTCCAGCCCCTTCTATTTGTTTGGGAACACCTGATGTTTCTATTTATGAAATGGTTGGAGCTTATGGTACTTTCGCCAATAAAGGTGTTTATTCTTCACCAATTTTCTTAAATAGAATTGAGGATAAAAATGGGATTGTATTAGATGAGTTTAGTCCTATTACTAAGGAGGTGCTTAGTGAAGAAAAAGCTTATGTAATATTAAATTTAATGCAGGGTGTAACTAAAAAGGGATCAGGGGTTCGACTTCGTTGGAAATATGGCTTTAAAAATCAAATAGCAGGAAAAACTGGAACTACACAAAATCATTCTGATGGATGGTTTATGGGGATTGTTCCAAATTTAGTTACTGGAGTATGGACAGGGGCAACAGATAGAGCCGTTCATTTCAGAACAATTACTTTAGGGCAAGGAGCAAATATGGCTTTGCCAATTTGGGGAGAGTTTATGACTCGAGTATATGCAGATCCTGAATTAGCAATTTCTACGTCTGATTTTGAAGCACCCAGTCAAATTTCCATTGAGTTAGATTGCGATCAGTTTGATAAGGAAAAAATTGATTTTGATGAAGAAGTTGAATATGAAGAATTTTAAATAAAATAATATGATTAATAAAGTAGTTATTGATGTTCATCATGCACTTCAAGGTATTCAAGATGGTATGACTTTAATGATAGGAGGTTTTGGTTTATGTGGAATTCCAGAGAATAGTATCGCAGAACTTGTAAAAATGGGAGTAACTAATTTAACATGTATTTCCAATAATGCTGGCGTAGATGATTTTGGCCTGGGATTGTTGCTTCAACAAAAGCAGGTGAAAAAGATGATTTCTTCTTATGTAGGGGAAAATGATGAATTTGAACGTCAGATGTTAAATGGAGAATTACTGGTTGATTTAATACCTCAAGGGTCTTTAGCTGAACGATGTCGTGCTGGAGGTTCTGGTATTCCTGCATTCTATACTCCTGCAGGATATGGAACTGAGGTAGCAGTTGGGAAAGAAGTTAGAGAATTTAATGGGAAACCTCATATTCTGGAGACTGCATTAACAGCAGATTTTGCTATTGTAAAAGCTTGGAAGGGAGATACTGCTGGTAACTTAATTTATAAAGCAACAGCAAAAAATTTTAATCCAATGATGGCAATGGCAGGGAAAATTACGATTGCAGAGGTAGAGCAATTGGTGCCTACTGGAGAATTAGATCCAAATAATATTCATACTCCTGGTATTTTTGTCCAGCGAATTTTTCAGGGAGAGCAATTTGAGAAAAGAATTGAACAGCGAACAGTTATTAATAAGTAAGTATGGCACTGGATAAAAAAGGCATTGCAAAAAGAATAGCTAAGGAGTTAGAAGATGGTTTTTATGTCAATCTTGGAATTGGAATACCAACCCTAGTTGCTAATTATATTCCAGAAGGAATTTCCGTTGATTTTCAATCAGAAAATGGAATTTTGGGTATGGGTCCTTTTCCTTTTCAAGGAGAAGAAGATGCAGACCTAATTAATGCTGGGAAACAGACCATAACTGCGCTTGATGGTGCTGCTTATTTTGATTCAGCTACAAGTTTTGCTATGATTCGAGGAAGACATGTTCAATTAACTGTTTTAGGAGCAATGGAGGTTTCTGAAAATGGTGATATAGCAAATTGGAAGATCCCAGGAAAAATGGTAAAAGGTATGGGAGGGGCAATGGATTTAGTAGCGTCTGCAGAAAATATTATTGTTGCAATGATGCATACCAATAAAAAAGGAGAATCAAAACTTTTAAAAACATGTAGCCTGCCTTTAACAGGCGTTGCTTGTGTAAAAAAGATTGTAACTAATTTAGCAGTATTAGAGGTGCAATCGCATGGCTTTAGACTCTTAGAAAGAGCCCCTGGTGTTAGTGTTCAAGAAATTAAGAAAGCTACGGAAGGAAGTTTATTGGTTGAAGGGGAAATCCCAGAGATGCAGTTAGATTAGTATAACTATTATTTTTTAATTACTTCTTCAATTTTGTCTGCCAATACAATAGATAATTTTTTATAAGATTCTGATGTCCATCCAGCGACATGAGGGCTTAAAAGTACATTTTGGGATGAAATTAGATATTTAAAATTAGGAGGCATTTTTTTATCAAATAGGTTTTCAAAACTAGACTTCTCATATTCTAATACATCAAGACATGCACCAAGTACTTTGTTGGATTTTAAACCATCGACTAATGCATTTGTATCTAGGACCTTTCCTCTAGCAGTATTAATTACATAAAATGATTTTTTCATGTTTTTTATGAATTCTTGATCAAGATAATGGTGAGTATCTTTGTAGTAAGGGATATGAAAACTTATAATATCTGCCCTGTTTTGAATGTTCTCTAAAGAAGATTCTTGTACAGAGTTGCATGAGAAGTTTGTTTTATACTTGTCGTAAGCTAAAATTTGACAATCGAAACCAGAAAGACATTTAGCAAATGTTTTTCCCGTATTTCCGTACCCAATAATACCAATAGTTTTTCCTGAAATTTCAACTCCTCGATTTGCTTCTCTGTTCCATTTGCCAGAACGAATTTCTTTATCACCAGCAGAAATTTTATTAAATAGATTTAAAATCATTCCCACAGCATGTTCTCCTACCGCTTGACGGTTTCCTTCTGGAGCAGAAAAAAGATGAATGTTTCTATTTTTGGCCTCTTGGCAGTCTATGTTTTCTAGACCAGAACCAGAACGTCCAATAAATTTTAATTTAACTGCGACAGATAATAACTTTTTATCAATTGGAATTCTTGAGCGTATAATTAAACCTTCATAATCTTTAATAAGATGAGTTATTGCTTCCTTATTTGAAGTGTAATCATGTTCGCATTTGAAGCCTATGTTTGATAATCGGTCTTCTAATATAGGATGAACACGATCAAGAAAAAGTACTTTCATATTGGTATTTTATTACACTAAAATCTTATTATGATTACTTGTAGTATTTATAGATTTAAAAATAGTTTTGCAATCATAAAATAGATAAATAAACCAAGAACGTCATTTATAGTTGTTATAAAAGGTCCCGTAGCAAGAGCTGGGTCAATTTTATATTTATCTAGTACCAATGGTACAAAAGTGCCAAAAAGGGCTGCAAAAATAATGACAGCCATAAGGGAAATACTTACAGTAAAGGAAATACTACTTGTATAACCTATCAAGTAAGTGATGATCAGAATAAGACCAGAACATATAATTCCGTTTAATAAGGCAACCCCTAATTCTTTTATAAGTCGCTGACTTAAGGAATCCATTCCCAAGCTATTACTTGCTAAGCCTTGTACAATTATAGCAGCAGACTGTATACCAACATTACCTCCCATAGCAGCAATTAGCGGAGTAAAGAAAGCCAATTCAATATTCTTTTTTATATCAAATATTCCTATTACTTCTGCCCCCATAATTCCACCCATTAAACCAATAAGCAGCCATGGGAGTCGAGCTCTAGTAAGTGTCGTAATATTGTCTGATGAGTCTACCTGCTCCAAAATACCAGAAGCTTTATTGTAGTCCTCCATAGCTTCTTCTTTCATCACATCAACTACATCATCAATCGTTATTCTACCAATTAATCTTGATAGGTCATCAATTACAGGAAGAACAATAAGATCATATTTGTCCATAATATTAGCAACTTCTTCATCATCAAAATTTGCTTTTACAGAAATAACTTTTTCATTATAAATGTTTTTAATGAGTGTTTGTTCTTTTGTGAGTAGTAGTTTTTTTAGGGATAAGGTTCCTAATAATGCTTCGTTATCATCTACAACATAAATGGTATATACTTTATCAACGTTTTCAGCTTGTTTACGCATTTCTCGAACACATCGAAGAACCGTCCATTTTTCATTTACTTTAATAAGTTCTTTTGCCATTAAACCACCGGCGGTATTTGCTGGATAAGATAAGAGATCAACAATATCACTTGCATGGTCAAGATCTTCTATGTGAGATAATACTTCTACTTTTTTCTGGGAAGATAGGTCGGCAATAATGTCCGCTGCATCATCAGAATCAAGATTTTCGATAAGTTCTTCTGCAATCTCCTGTGAGGATAAATCTTCCAAAACTGATTCACGGCTTTCTTCATCAAGTTCAATAAGAATTTCTGCAGAGTCTTCGTCTTCAAAAAGTTCAAATATGATCTTACCATGCTCCTCATCAAGCTTTTCTATAAGTTCTGCAATATCTACTTTATGTAACTTTGAAAGCTCTTTTTTTACCAGGTTAATTTCTTGGCGATTTAGCTTTTCGGTTATTTTTTGCAGAAATTCTTTTGTTAATTCAAACTTCATTGTTCTAGTCTTTCAAGCTGGTTAGTAAGGTACACAAAATCTTCAACTGATAATCGTTCTGCTCTTAATGAAAGAATAGGGTCGTTAAAATCACTTTTTCCAATGATGGATTTTAGAGAATTTCGAAGTGTTTTTCTTCGCTGGTTAAATGACTGTTTAACTATTTTCTTGAAGAATTTTTCGTTACAATTGAGTTTATTTTTATAGTTTCTTTTTAACCTAATGACACCTGATTTCACCTTTGGTGCTGGTTCAAAAACATTTTCATTTACTGTAAAGAGGTATTCTATATCATAATATGCTTGTAGTAAAACAGAGATGATCCCATATTTTTTATTCCCTGGACCACTTGCAACTCGTTCAGCAACTTCTTTTTGAAACATTCCAACTATTTCTGGAATTTGATCTTTATAATCTAATGCTTTGAAAAGAATTTGTGAGGAAATATTGTATGGGAAATTCCCAATAAGTGCGAACTTGTTTGTGGTGACGGTATTTAAGTTTAACTGTAAAAAATCAGTTGAATAAATCCTTTCACTTAATTGAGGGTACTCAGCATGCAAATACATTATACATTCTCGATCTAGTTCAATAACATGTGTTGTAAAATTTTTAGACAAAAGAAATTGTGTTAGTACCCCCATTCCAGGGCCTACTTCCAAAATATTTTCATAACCCTTACCACTTAAACTATCTGTAATTTTCTTTGCAATAGAAAGATCTTTTAAGAAGTGTTGTCCAAGATTTTTTTTTGCTTTAACAGGTTTCATTTAGAATTCTTTTACTATTCTAAGTAAGGACGGAAATGCCACAAACTTATTTTGGAACTTTTCTTTGTGTTTTGTTTCTATTTTTTCTTCAAACTGTTTTTGGTATTGATCGAGTTTTGTTTTGTTTTCACAAGAATATTGAATAGAGTAAGTAATTCCACCAAGGGGCTCTGTGACTATTACTTTTGACATTTTTGCAGCCAGAAACATTTTTGATTTCATTACCTCAGGGATATGAGTATTTGTCATCCATAAGAGCCAATCGTCATGAATAGATTCGTCGATATTTATAGTGACATTATAGATAATCATATTTATTTTTCTTGTAACATGCGATAACGTTTTCTAGATTCAGATAAGTAAAAACTGTCTTTGTGATTCATCATAATATCTTCATATAATTGAGATGCTTTTTCCATATTGTTAAAATATTTTTCATTTAGTTCAGCTAGAGCATATTTAGCATCATCTACTAGGATATCATATGAGTAGAAATTAATAATTTGATCGAGAAGTTCACTAGCATCTTCCATCTTTTCTTGTCTCACTTTTATCTTGTATTGACGAAATAGTGCTTCGTCCACCAAGCTATGTTCGGGATAGTCTATAATAATTGTATCTAAAGTTTGATGTGCTTCTGATAGTTTGTTTTGATAAATCAATAGGTCAGCCCTGGAGAAAATTTCCATTGTAGTCGTTGTAGTGTCTAAATTTAAATTATCCTGAATCAGTAATGAAAGTTCCATAGCATCGTTTGCTATTAATTTTGAAGTAGATTTTTTAAGAACATCTAGTTGTGCTTGTGCCCAATAAAAGTCTCCTTGGAAATATGATATTTTTGCTCTTCTATATTTTGCTTCATGACCTAAGACATCGTGTTTGTATGTTTTATCTACCTGAGAATATATTAAAATAGCTTCCCAAATTTCATTTTGTAAAAGAAGAATATCTCCGTATACCAATTTACATTTAGCAATATTTTCTGTGCTTGCAGATGAAATACTTAATGCTTCTTGTATTGTGCTTGATGCTTTATCTGTATCATGTAATCTAAAGGCTTGCATCTGTGCAAGGTCTCTCATCAATAGGATGGTATAGCTCGTTTTTCCTAGTTTTTCAAAGCATGCATTATAGTCATTTTCTAGCAGTAACCAGTTTTCTTTAATTGGATTTTTAGAAGATTCTAATAATTCTTTGCGGACAGTTAATAGGGATAGTTGTGATTCTAAGTAAAATGAAGAAGTAGGACCTAACTCAATAATGTATTCATAGCAATTTATAGCGATGTCAGAAGCATTATTTCTTCTGCAAATAGAGGCAAGATCATATATATTTTTTTGATTTAAATTAAATTTTTGGTCTATTGCTTTTTCTTGGTCAAAGGCTGCTGCAAAGTTTTTTTCCTGGATAAATAGCCAAATAAGCAATTCTGAAATATTTTTATTATTTGATACTTGAACTTTTTCTATTAACTTTTCTTTTAGTAGTATATTGTTTTCATTTTCTGGGTTTGAGTTTATCGTTCTTCCTATGGTTGTTTTTACACTATTCAGATAAGACTTATTGGTAATAATGAGTTCGAGGTAGTTTTCATACATCATATCTATATTATTCATTTTTCCATAGATGCGAGCAATTTGAAACCTATAGTTTATTTTATTTCCATTCTGCAATCCAATTTCATAGGCTTGTATTGCAAGATCTAAATAACCGTATTTTGATAACCTATTTGCTGTTGTGATAATAAGTTGAGGATTTGTTTTTAATTGGTTAAATGCTTCACTTATTTTTTTCTTGCTTTTTTTTTCAAGACCTTTTAATTTGTAAACATGAGCAAAATCAATAAGTACTGAGCTTTTTTTTGGGTGTTTTTTTGCGTGTTTTTTAATCAGGTTCTCTGCTTCATTAAAATGGCTTAATTCCCAGTAACAATCTAAAAGGGATTCGTAATAGTTTGATGATTTATGAGTGTTATAAAGCTCTTGATAGAGCATTTTTGCTTTTAAATAATCTCCTGATTTGAAAAGTTCATTTGCTAATTTTATATTACTCTCTTTTTGAGCAACCCCCTTAAAAGGTAAGGAAAGGCAAATCATAAAAAGTATAATGTTATTTTTTAGTTGAATTGCCATGTTTTTTATTTAATTCATTTAATTGTGAAAGAACCCATTCAAGTTTATGCTCTAGCGAGTCAAACTCATTAGTGTTTTCTTGGTATATTTTATTTAGATTCTTATTTGTAGCACTAATTTTTGCTAAAGCTTTTTGTTCCTCAGTAAAATGTTGTTGAAACTCGTTTTTGTTTATATGTCTATGGATTAAGTCTTTTTTTAAAGCATTAATTTGAAATTTAGAGTAGTTAAGTTGTGTATACAATCCTTCTACATTTTTATTAAACCCTTTTAGCTTATGTAAAATATTTTGATAAACTTTTTTTTCGTGATGTAACCATTTTTTTTCAATATTATTGAGAATAGGACTTTCAAATAAAACAATGCGTTCTTCACTTGTTTTTATATAGTTATTAATTTTTGTGGTATCGTAACTTGTAGTTAGGCTTTCTTGTTGAGTCAATATAGAATCTAAGATTCTAGCGTACTGTATTTCTTTATTGATGTTGATTTCTTTACAAGATAATATCATCATCGAAAAGATTAATATATATGACAAGCACTTAGACATGTTTAAAATCAAAATCTTTGCTTCTGTTAATTTATTAGATTTTATCGAATCCACAATAAGGAATTAATACTTCTGGAATATTAATTGAGTTATCGTCTTGATAGTTTTCTATGAGGGCTGCTATAATTCTTGGAAGTGCTAATGCCGATCCGTTCAAACTGTGACAAAGCCTTATGTTTTTCTCTTCATCTCTAAATCGTAATTTCAATCGATTTGATTGGTAACTTTCAAAATTAGAAACAGAACTTACTTCTAGCCACTTGCCTTGTGCGGTAGAATAAACTTCGAAATCGTAGGTAAGCGATGAGGTAAAACTAATGTCGCCACCACATAATTGAAGAATTCTAAATGGCAATCCAAGTTCGCGTAAAATTCCTGCGACATGTTCTACCATGGCATCTAAAGTCTTGTAAGAATCATCTGGGTGTTGAATTTGAACGATTTCAACTTTGTCAAACTGGTGTAATCGGTTTAAGCCTCTAACGTCTTTTCCGTAAGAACCTGCCTCTCTTCGGAAACAGGGCGTGTAAGCGGTACACTTGATGGGTAAGTCTTCTTTTTTTACGATTACATCTCTAAATATGTTTGTTACCGGAACTTCGGCTGTAGGTATGAGGTATAAGTTATCTTCCGTAACTCGGTACATCTGCCCTTCCTTATCCGGCAAATTTCCCGTCCCAAAACCTGAGGTTTCGTTTACCAGATGAGGAGGCATCACCTCTTCATAACCCGCTTCAATATTCTTGTCTAAGAAATAGTTTATTAATGCACGTTGAAGTCTTGCGCCTTTTCCTCGATATACTGGAAATCCTGCACCGGTTATTTTAACACCCAATTCAAAATCAATGATATTTTTTTCGGATACAAGTTCCCAGTGGGGTTTTGCATGATCACCTAAATCAGGGATGTCACCTTCTTGACTCACAATCTTGTTATCTTGTTCAGAATTACCTGCTGGGACTGAATCGTGAGGGATGTTTGGAATTTGCACAAGCTTATCTTGTAGCGCGTTTTGAGTATCAGAAAGTAACTGACTTAGTTGCTTTGATTTTTCTTTTAAGTCAGCAGTTTGTATTTTTTTAGTGTTGGCTTCATCTATATTTCCAGATTTGTAGAGCATGCCAATCTGTTTCGATAGCTTGTTCGATTCTGCAAGTATGTCATCATGCTCAGTTTGTGTCTTACGTCTTATTTCATCTAAAGAAATTAGTTCATCAATGATTTCTTTGCCATCAAAGTTTTTAACCTTTAATTTTTTAATGACTTCATCTTTATGCTCTCGAATATAGGCTACTTGTAACATGTCTTTTTGTTTAGTAAAACAAAAATAAGGTATTAGCTTGAAACATATGAAGGGGAGTAAATAAAAAAGGCTATTTCTTCAGAAATAGCCTTTTAAAATAGATTTAAAAAGAGTTTAAACCGCGAATGGAACAACACTCACATATGACTTATTGTCTTTTTTCTTTTTGAATTGAATTGTACCATCACATAAAGCAAAAAGTGTATGGTCTTTGCCCATACCTACATTTTCACCCGGATTGTGTTTTGTACCTCTTTGTCTTACGATGATATTACCTGCAATAGCTAATTGACCACCGAAAATTTTTATTCCAAGTCGTTTTGATTCTGATTCACGACCATTTTTGGAACTACCGACACCTTTCTTATGAGCCATGGTTCAATTGTTTAAGTTATGATTTTTTTTCTTTTTCGGCTTTAGGTGCAGCTTTTTTCGCCGCCGCTTTTTTAGTGATTGCACCAATAGTCAATTGAGTTAAGTGTTGACGGTGCCCATTTTTCACTTTATAGCCTTTTCTTCTTTTCTTTTTGAAGACAATAACTTTGTCTCCTTTTAGGTGAGCCTCAATTTTTGCTGAGACTTTTGCACCTTTTATAGCTGGGGCGCCAACGGTAACTTTGCCTTTATCTTCAATTAAAAGAACGTTCTCGAAATTTACTTTCGAGCCTTCTTTACCTTCAAGACGGTTAACAAAGATAC
>MDTE01068591.1_pt1 | contig 15324 bp, 12 predicted proteins | sample 811231 | NCBI WGS metagenome assembly MDTE01 (sample SAMN05326651, study PRJNA326480) | marine metagenome | isolation source: seawater | place: Indian Ocean: Red Sea | collected 2010 | reverse complement strand
CTGGTCAACTCCATCGTGGGTGAGAAGGTCGCGATTGTGACCCCCAAACCCCAGACAACCCGTGACCCGATCCGCGGTATTCATACCACGGATCGAGGACAGATAGTCCTTATCGACACGCCCGGTGTGCATAATGCCAGGGGGCGTAATGAGCTGAACCGGCGTATGGTCCAGGTAGCCATGGGGGCCTTGCATCAGGCCGATCTGGTTCTACATATGATCGACACGGTGTCCTGGGGGCGTGGTAAGCGAAACATTCATCCCCTGGATATTGAGATCCGAAAGGGTATTCATGCATCGCGTCGACCATCGATATTGCTCTTAAATAAGGTCGATCGTATTCCCAAGCCGGAATTACTTCCTTTGATTGAGCTTATGAACACCCCCATGGACTTTGAAGAAAAGTGTTCATATTCGGAGATCGTACCCCTGTCTGCGAACCAGAAGAAACCCGTCGAACGACTTGTCGACTTATTGTTTGATGTTCTGCCAGAAGGGCCCAGCCTATTCCCCGAGGATCAACTGACGGACCGTTCGGTCCGTTTCATGATCTCGGAGCTCATTCGTGAAAAGATCTTTCTAAAGACGCATCAAGAGCTTCCCTATAGTACGGCCGTGTATATCGAGGGGTATGAAGAGACAGCAAAGCGCATCCATGTCCATGCCACGGTTGTGGTGGAGCGTGACAGCCAGAAAGGGATGATCATCGGGCGTGGCGGCAGCATGTTGAAGGAAGTCGGCACAAAGGCTCGGCGTGAGCTGGAGGGATTACTCGGCAAACGAATGATGTTGGAGATTCATGTGAAGGTCGATGACCGTTGGTCGGATCGTCCCGGAGCATTAAACCGTCTAGGGTATCAATTCCAAGACGAAACAGATCTCGACGGCTACGGCGGTGAGGGGTAGCGATCGTGGCCAAGACACCTGAAAAGACGCGACCTTCCAGGAAGGTCCCTCCGGTGGAGCGTATGCCGGTCGTTGCTCTGGTCGGGCGACCCAATGTGGGCAAATCGACCTTGTTCAATCGGCTCCTGGGCGAACGTCGCGCCATTGTGGAAGATACGCCCGGAGTAACCCGCGACCGAAACTACGCGGAAGCCGCCATTGAGGACCGGCGGGTGCTCTTGATCGACACCGGTGGCTTTGATCCAGAGGCTTCCGACGGGATCTGGTCTTTGATGCGGGAACAGGTGGAGTTGGCTCTCAACGAAGCCGATGTCATTTTGTTTCTGTTGGACACCCAACACGGGCTGGTCTCTTCCGATTCCGCCATCTACCGCTTGTTGGTAGAGAGGCAGGCGAATGTTTTGGTGGTCGCGAACAAAGCCGACAACCCCAAACTCGAAGTGGAGGGCACATCCGAGGGGTATCAGCTGGGCGTGGAAGAAGTGATTCCCATCGCCGCGCATACACGCCGGAATCTGCGCAAGCTGCGAGAGCGTATCGTTCAATCGTTACCCGAAGAAGGCCCTCGTGTCCTCGAGGAAGATACCAAGCGGAAATCCCTTCTTACGGACGAAGAAGAGGCGCTTCTACATAGCGCCGATGTGCAGGATCCCGAGAGTTATGAATCCATCGTGGATGAAAATAAGGACATCGTGGATTCTACAACAGAACTCACGGATGACGAGCCCATCGCTGTTGCAGTTATAGGAAAACCCAACGCCGGGAAAAGTACGCTGGTGAACCACCTGTTGGGCCAGGACCGTTTGATGACCAGCAATGTGCCAGGCACAACCCGCGATAGTATTGACTCCTGGATTCTCGACAAGGACCGCCCCTATCTGTTCATCGACACGGCTGGTGTGCGAAAAAAGAGTCGCATCTCCGATCGGGTAGAACGGTTCAGCGTGATCCGAGCTCTGGAGAGTGTACGACGGGCCGATGTGGCACTTCTGGTCGTCGATGGGACCCAGGGAGTGACGGATCAGGATAAGAAGATTGCCGCTCTGGTGAGCCAATATGGCAAGGGGGCCGTCATACTCGTAAACAAATGGGATCTAGTGAGTAAGGACTCCAAGACCGCCGATCAGATGGCGAAGGAGATCCGCTACCAGATGCCGTTTTTCGATTGGGCACCAATCCTGTTCTTATCCGCTAAGACGGGGCAGCGCGTGGCTAGAATCTACCAGATGGTGGAGTTTGTCGTTACCAATCATCGTCGTCGGATTCGTACCGTGGCTTTGAACCGATTGCTTCGGCGCGTATTACACCGCCATCAGCTTCCGCTACGTGGTACGAAACGAGCACGAATCTATTTTGGAGCGCAGATTCAGACGGCGCCGCCGACCTTTTTGTTTTTTGCCAATGAGGCGAAAGCGATCCCTGAGTCCTACCAGCGCTATATTATTCACCAGCTACGTGAAGAGTTCGAGCTGGAAGGTACGTCCATTCGACTTGCCTTCAGGGAACGTGCGCGGAGTCCTTCAAAGCATGCAAGGAAGCGTAAGAGCAGGAAATGATCCGATTGCGTTTGTGTTTGATCATTCCCATCGTGGCGCTGGGGTTTGTCGGCTGCGCGGAGGAGCGGCCTTCGAAGGAAGACTGCGCCCAGGCATGTAGCCATCTGGCCGAGCTCCTTCAAGCCGACCGGTTGTCTCGCAATGAAGGTCCCGTGGACGGACTGGATGATGCGACCGAAATGGGACTGGCCAATATAGAAGCGTGCAGTACCCGCTGTCGGCAAAATGCGAGTCGAGAGCAGGTGCGGTGTTTATTGGAATCGGTGAGTCCCGATAGCTGGCTGCGCTGCCAATAGACTTCAGGTGGTGTCGAAGTGGATCTCGGGATCGTCCGTCTTGGTCGGCCGTCTCAACGCTGCGATGGCTTCGAACAGGATTCCCACCCCAAGCAGAAGCAATATGCTGCCCACGATGAAGAGCAGGGTCTTATCGTTCTGGTAGTGTTCCTTAAGGTTGATGACCATAGCGACAACTGTGCTGCTCATCATGAACACGGCCGGGATCCCCGTGTACCAGGTAGGCTTGTCCCGATGCTTCAGGTAGAGGGTGACAAGGACAAGGGTCAACCCGGCGAGAAGCTGGTTGGTCGAGCCGAAGAGTGCCCAGAGGGCCAGACCCGCCGATTTTCCATCCACCTTGTAGAAGGCGAAGAAGCCGATGACCAGGCAGGCCAGAAGAGAGGATACGTAGCGGTTGGTCAGGACTGGCACCCGATAGGTGGAGGAGAGCTCCTCGATATTGAATCGTAGGAGACGGGTCGCAGAATCGAGAGTCGTCAACGCGAAGGACACCACCACCATGGCGATAAGGGCGCTTGCGAGCTCCGCAGAAATCCCGAGAGAGGTAAGGAACGATGTCGTGCCTTCTATAAAGTGGCCGAGTTTCGCAGGCAGGTTCTGTGCGATGGTGTCGTAATCACCATAATGCCCACTCCACACATCGGCGGCTGTTTCACCATTCATGGCGCTGAACCCAGCAGTACAAGCCAGAACAGCCAAGAGCCCCAGGAGGCTCTCTCCCACCATACCTCCATACCCGATAACGCGAGCCTGCGGTTCACGATCCAATTGTTTCGCGGTTGTCCCCGAGCTCACCAGGCCGTGGAAACCGCTGGCGGCTCCACATGCGATAATGATGAAGACAAAGGGGAACATGGCTGGTGCATTGGTCGGGTTTGTCACCAGAGCGGGAGCATCAAAGGATGGGTTGCTCACGAATAAGCCAAGATAGGCGAGGCCAAGACCGAGATAGAGCAAGAGTGAGTTCAGGAAGTCTCTTGGCTGGAGCAGGGTCCATACGGGAAGGACCGACGCCAAAAAAGCGTAGCCGAGCAGGATATACATCCAGGTGTCCGGGGCGGGCCAGGAGCCAAACGAGTCCTTCCATTCCAGACCCAACCAGATACTCCCCAGCTCCAGGACAAAACCTACCGCGATGACGGGAGCGAAGGGGAATTTCTTCTTATATAAGAGGTAGCCGGCCGTGGCGGCGATCACCATCAGGAGGCCGGATGGAAGTGCCGCTTCGTTATATCCCAGACCACCGTCTGCGGGTTGGGCGAGCAGCTTGCCGATGACAAAGACAAATACGCCCATGGCCAAGGCGATCCCGAAGAAGATGATCAACAGGAAAAGGGTTCTAGCGCGGCGGCCAATGACGGCTTCGGCGATCTTTCCTACAGATTTCCCCTGGGCGCGAACCGATAGTACCAGGGCAGAGAAGTCGTGAACGCAACCGATGAAGATGGCCCCTAAAACCACCCAGAGCATGGCGGGGAACCAGCCCCAGATAACGGCGACCGCGGGGCCCAGCATCGGGGCAAGTCCCGTGATAGATGCATAGTGATGACCAAAGAGAACCGGGGTTCGGCTAGGCACATAATCGACCCCATCGCTCAGAGTATGTGCTGGTGTTTTCCGGTCGGGGTTGAGCTGGAATATCTTGTTGGCCAGAAATCGGGCGTAGAAACGATAGGCCAGAAAATAGGCGATAAAGGCGAACAGTGCGGCGAGGGCAGCCGTCATTGGCAGCTCCTTAGGTCGTTCGGATGGGACAGGTATTCGTATATATTATTCGGGCACAGGATTGTCGACGGCCAGACGCGGAAGCTCCTGGTGAATCCGGGATACGGCTTCATAATTGATAGTCCCCATCCACTCCGCCAGGGTCTCCGCGGAGATCTCTTCACTCCCGGAGCGGCCCATTAAGACGACCTCGTCTCCAACCTTCGGCGCGTCGGCCGCGGTGAAGTCGACCATGATCATATTCATGCACACGCGTCCTCGAACGGGCAGTCGAACGCCGTTATAAAGAACGTGCGCCGTATTGGAGAGGCCGCGGTCGTAACCATCGGCATATCCCACGCCGACGACGCCGATACGGCTATCTGTATTGCAGCGGTAGGTACGTCCGTAGCCAACGAATCCCCCCTGAGGGACGTCTTTGATTTCAGTGATCGTACCACGCCATTCAAGGGCCGGTTTGAGGGTAGGTGGGGTGTCCTGTGGTGCATCGCGAGTTACCGATAAGCGGGTTTCGCGCGAAGGCCATAAGCCGTAAAGAGAGATCCCCGAGCGTACAAAAGCACCGTGTGTAGATGGCCATAGAACGGTGGCCGCGCTATTGGCACAATGGCGCTCAGGTACGGCCAGACCTTCCGCATCCAGGTGAGAGAACACCTCCATGAAACGGCGATGTTGTTCCTGCGCGAAAGTGTGGTCGAGAGTGTCCTCTATATCGGCAAAGTGGGTCGATATCCCACGAACTTCAATGCGGCCATCGACGACAGCACGGCGTGCTATTTCCAGGACATTATCCCGGTCGGCCCCTTGCCGATGGGTCCCTGTTTCTACCTTGATATGTGCGACTGCGTGCTTGTTCTGGCTGTTGAGAGCGGTCGATAGGGCGGCGATCTGCTCTGGGCTCGTGAGGGTGAGCTCGATGCTCTGGTCGATGGCTTCGCCGATCGCGTCGTGGTGGAGGGGGCCCACCACCAGAACTCGATGCTGTGGCACCAAGGTTCGAACACGAAGTGCCTCGTCGAAGGAGTGCACAATAAAGATATCCGTACAATCGGCGATGCCTTGCGTGACCAGGTCGATACCGTGCCCGTAGGCGTTTGCCTTCACGACGGCGCCAAACCCAGCACCCGCTCCCATGCGTGAACGAAGGACTTCAATATTGTCGCGCAGGGCCTGCACGGACACCAGGCAACGGCTGTGCGGATAGCTTCGTATGGTGTCGACGCTCATGATGTCAGACCCACCGAATGGTTATATTGGTTTTCCCCGCCTTTAGAGGCGTAGCGGACAGCTTTACGGTCCGTCCGACTTCGAGGCAGGCATTTCGTCGTTGGTGTCCAATGGGGAGGCCAGTCAACACTGGAATACCCCACCGCTCTCGAATCAGATGCAATCGCTGTTCGACCGCCTTCTTTTCCGATCCACGAACGCCGGGATCTCCGACCAGAACGGCCTGGACGGCTTGAAGTACGCCCGAGAGCTCTAGCTGCGTCAGCATTCGATCAAGGCGGTAGGCGGGTTCTCCCACATCCTCAAGAAAGAGAATGGCTCCGGAGTAATCGGGGCTATAGGGGGTGCCGCATAACGCAGCACAAAGCGTGAGATTTCCACCCCATAATGGCCCCTCGATCTCGTCTCCAAACCATGGGTCTGGAGTGGAAAAGGTCAGAGGCGGGATCGGGTGGCTTTTGAGGACCTTGGTCAGACTGGTAAAGCCAGCCGGTCCACTCTCTACGAGATCCGAAACCTGGGACAGGACGGGTCCGTGTACGCAGCGAAACCCTTTCCGTACGAGAAGAGGGAAGACGGCAGTTAAATCACTGAACCCAAGGAAAAGGGGAGCCTTGTCCCGCACCTTGAGAAGATGATCCAGGGCGGGCAGGAGTCGCATCGCTCCATATCCACCGCGAGCTGCCCATACGAATGCATGGTCCGCGTTCAGGGCCTCGACCAGGGCACGGACTCGTGCAGGGTCTGGGCCGGCAAGATAGCCATCTTTTCGCCACACATCGGGTGCGATGGTGGGTTCAATACCCTGGAGGGCAAGCCTCCAGAGCGCTCGGCGAACTCGGGCGCGGCGTTGCGCGGTGTCACCAACGGGACCCGACGGAGCGACGACCCATGGGCGTACCGGCAAAACCGTAGCCAAAGGCTCAGCCCTCCGCAGCCTCTGTGTAGTTCGTCTCGATGATGCGACCGTACTTGGCATTGTAGTAGCCACAGGTGCCGCATGCACGATGGGGAGCCTTGGGGCTTCCACAATCCGGACAAATGCTTACAGCCGGTGCCGCTTTGCGGTCATTCATGCTGTGCTTGGTGCGGGTGCGTGCTTTGGAGCGTCGTTGTTTCGGGACTGCCATGGTAGCCTCCTGGAGATCAGTTTCGCGATTCGTATTATTGCTGGGCGTCGGCTTCGGCGACCTGCATGGATTCACGAATTGCTAAGAGTGGTGCAAGCCTGGGATCAATAGGTTTGGAACCACCGGTGTTCATGGATTTTGTCATTCCCGTACATTCGGGGTGACAGACGGGATGAATCGGGATGTCTGCAGCAAAGGCACCTAAGACGGCATCTTCTGCATCGAATTTTCTACCAACGCCTTCGGAAAGATCCAGCTCTGGGTCGAGCTCTACATCCACTGGCAGGGACAAAGCATCACTTTGTGTCGCAACGAACAGATGGGATAAGTCCGTCTCATACGCCAGATCGGAATTCTCACCACAGCGCGAACAGTTGAAGTTCAACGGGACGCTAACATGCAACTGCAATAAGACGCTCTGACCGCGCGAGGTGGCTTCTCCATCGAATTGGATGTCACCCGTTACGGTATAGATGCCGTCGGCCAGGATCGTCTGCGTCCAGGCGGAATCGCGTGAAAAGCTCAGCTTCCGACCGTTCGCGGGGATCTCACCTGCGTGGATATGAAATTCGTTATAGGACATGGTTTTCGTTTAGATCACTGGAAGGCCGGGGAAGCTAGCCCCCAAGGGGGCTTTTGTCAAGAGCCACAACCCCTACACGCCCTATAATGGGGGGGATGCGCCGATCCTGTCGGTTGACGCACTGCGCCTGTGCGGGCACTATGTTGGCATCGGACGGTATGGTGATGGCTGAAGAAAAAAAGACGCGGGATAGGAATCCTTTTTCTGCCACGAACAATACGACCACCACGATTACGGAGACTCTGGTCGAACGTGGTTCGAGGCGAAAAGAGCCCGGAGAATCTTGTCTTGTGCTGTTGATGGGTCCTGATATTGGGAAGCGATTTCCTCTTGGTGAGGGCAAACATCTGGTTGGCCGCGATAGTGAAGCGCTCATCTCGTTACGAGAGGCGAGCGTGTCTCGCCATCATGCCGAGGTCGTTGTGGATGACTCCCAGGTGGTCGTTCGCGATATGGGCTCTACGAACGGCACGTATGTGAACGATGGGCTGGTGACAAGCTCGACTGTCTCGGATGGCGATATTGTAAAGTTTGGTCGTGTGATCTTTAAGTTCCTATGTGGTTCGAATATCGAGAACGCCTATCATCAGGAAATCTACCGGTTAACGACAACAGATCCGATGACACAGCTCTTCAACCGTCGGTATTTGATGGAGACGCTGGTACGGGAAATTAGTAGGGCGCGGCGATATCACCATGAACTGTCCTTTGCGATGGTGGACCTGGACCATTTCAAGCATGTGAACGACACCTATGGTCACCTGGCCGGCGATCACGTCCTGAAGATGGTGGGGCGAAGCTTGCAGCGTTCTCTTCGACGCCCCGACATTCTCGCGCGATATGGTGGCGAGGAATTTGGGGTTATCTTCCCCGAGACGGGTCTGGAGGCGGTTATCGAGGTGTCGGAGCGATTGCGAGAGTCGGTGGCCAAGCGGGCCTACACCTTTGATGGTTTTCCGATTCCAATCACCATCTCCATGGGAGTGGCAGCCTTGAGCCCTGACGATAGTGCCGACGGGATTGATCTCATCCAACGTGCAGACGAACGTTTGATGGCAGCCAAATCCGGAGGGCGTAATAAGGTCGTTGGCAGCTGATCGGCAGCTACTTCCTTAGATAGGATTCAATATCGAGGGCACGACCGGTCCAGCCGGGCTCTGCGGAATCGATAATATTGAGTATACCGTTGGCGACATCTGTGGGGTCGAGGTATTGCGAGACATCTTCCTCGCCGAGATAGTTGCGCAACATATCCGTCGCGACCATTCCCGGAGAGAGAGTCACCGCTACAAGTTCCTCTTTGGGATATTCGTCGGCCAGGCTCTGGGTAAACCCCTCTACCGCAAATTTGCTCGCACAATATGCGCTGGAATCCGCGACTCCAAAGCGACCGAGACCACTGGAGACATTAATAACCAGGCCCATTCCACCGGACGTAAGTTCAGGTAGGCAGGTTCGGGTCATCAGGAAAAGGCCAAAAACATTGACGTCGAGTACGGCCTGGAAGTCTTCGACAGGGTAGCTGGCGACTCCCACTCTAGGCCCCAGCAAACCAGCGTTATTGAGGAGGGTGTCGAATCCACCCAGTTGCTCGCGACTCGATTCTACAAAATTGATGACCGAGTCGGCCTTCGATACATCACAGACGTGGGTATAGAGTTTACCGGGGCTTCCCTCTACCTCTGTTCGGAGAGATTCCAGGGCATCTCCACGTCGTGCACAAGCTGCAACATGTGCTCCAGCCTCAACCAGAAGGCGAGCTGTTGCACGCCCAATACCGGCGCTCGCGCCTGTTACAAGTACTCGCTTGGTATGAAGTGCCATCGTTGGAACCGTTCTTTCGTTCAGTTCTGGGAGTAGTCGAGTGGAGTGAACGCCGCTTTGATTTCGGGCACGAAGATGGAGGAGGGATCCGCCCCAGGGGTGAGCGCTATGATCACATGAACATTCGGAGGAAAGCTCAGATTGCCAAAGTGCGAGATATGGATGGATTCCGCGAGAGCACCGTTTCCTCGATTGTCCTTATGCAGAAGGTGTATGAGGGGGCCGAACGCAGTACTCAGGTTTTCCTGACAGCCTCCCATGACCGCGATGACATAGTTGTTTTTACGGTCGCGAATCGCCTTTTGAATGAGTTCGATGACTGGGCCCGGAGTGGCGAATTGTCGAACAATACCATCTTCATCGTTGATCAACGCACCATCATTGCTCATTGGGGGATAGCTTCCCGCCTCGGGAGACAGGAACACTGCGTAATCGGTGATTACATAACGCCTTGGTTTTGCTTTGCTGGCTTCTTGAAGTGCGTATCGGAAGTGGGCATCAATATATGTCCGCCCCTTGGGGGTGATAAGCCATTGGTTGGGATCGGCACCGGTACTCACCAGTCCGGACTCCTGGCATTGGGCCAGCCCTTGTCGAAGCATAGTGCGTAGAGGGCGCGAGAAATGGCCTTCGCGTCGATAGTACCCAAGGACCAATTCGTGAGTCTGTAACGCCACCGATGTCAGCCCTCTTGGCGCTTCATAAAGTGCCAGGGTGATGAGGTCGTTGAACTCTTCATTCGACAAGGCGTCGAGGATCAGCTCATGACGTTTTTTGGTTTTGGAGAGCTGGTCTCGGAGTAACGCGCCGGTCAGGTTATGGACGTGTCCATAAAGATTGTCACCAGTGGCGCCGTATATCAGGACGTTCTTATTGGCGCGAAGCTCATCCAGGCCTGTGTAATGTTCGGGAACAGCTGGTGGAACCAGGCTCACCTGCTCTACCGCCTCTGGAGGGCGTCGTGGTTTTCGCACCACGGTCTGGAGGTTGGCGGGCAATTTGGAGTCGGAAACGATTGTGGTTGGAATCGGTGTTGACGGGGGGTTGTCTCCCGTATCGTTATCGGAACCGGTGGATGGTGTAATTCGACGTTCCGATACCTGTTGCGTCGACCGCCGCCGGCGGAGAACCGTTCCTCCGGAGGGGAGGTGACTTGTATCGTTGGATATAACAAAGCGTTCGCCGCGCGCTACGGCCAGAGCGGCCTGGGCCACATTCAAAGCGATGTCTGTTGCAGTTCCCTGCACAGGCTGTTCGTTTGCTTGCGGTGGGCGGAGATCGTTTGCTGCTTCCAGGGAGTTGATGTGGCGCGATACGCTATGGTTATCCTCTTCACCGTCTTGTAGACTGTCGAGGTCGGTCCACATGGATTCATATACCTCCAGGAGAGGATAGAGATAGCGTGTGATCTCCACGTCGAATTCCAGGTTCTTCATCGCTAGAATCTTCTCTACTGGAAAAAAGATTCGGTGGCGTGGCCAACTCATGTCGGCGTCTCTCGTAACACCCATCTGCGTTAAAAGGGATGCGGACCGTTCGACGCATGCGACGTATCGAGCACGGGAAATGACGCTGTTTTTGGCGTATTTTTCGGAGAAATCTATGCTGAATTCGATTCCGTCGGCATTAAGGCTCATGCTCACAGACGGTGCGGTTCGTTTATGGCCGGCGCGAATATAACGAATCCAGGCGTACTTCGGATAATAGAAGCGACCACGCCCCGCTTGTTGGAGGTAGTTTCTCGACTTCCCAATCTCATAGGGGAAGGGACGTTCACTCGAGGAGATCAGGTCGTGGACATGTTTGGCTAATGCCGTCACATGTTTCCACATCTTATCGAAATCCGGTTTGAGTACGGGGTCGGTTTTGTCATACAAAACGCCCCCGCTCGCAAGAGTTTTGAAATCACTGGCAAAAAGCCGGTTCATTGCGATCCCCTTGGCGGCTCTGCCGCCTCCCTAGACTGCTATAAACTCACATATCCCCTGTATTTCGAGAACGTTCGTAAGACCGGATCCGGAGCCGGCACTGTACATCCATTTTTTTCTCAAAAACGAGAGGATTTCCAACTCCAAACCTAGCGTGGATTTGGTTGGCCTGTCAACCGCAGTGGGTAGCAAATTTGAGCCTTGCAAAAGACCTGGATGTTCGTGCTAGAGTTCGCCCAGCTCGGTAATGTTTTTGGCCTTTAAAGAAGGCGGTTTCGGACAGACTAATTGGGCGGTCGGGGCTGCATAAGCTACTGGCCATAGTCGAGATGGAATGCATGCGTAATAGGGGTAGGACAGATGGACATCTTTGAATCGATGACCACACAAGGGCATGAACAGGTGGTGTTTGTGTCTCTTGGGGATGCGGGCCTTAAAGCCATTATTGCAATTCACGATACTACACTGGGGCCAGCTCTGGGTGGTTGTCGAATGTATCCCTACAAAACGGAAGCGGAGGCCGTAGCCGATGCGATGCGTTTGTCTCGTGCGATGACATATAAAGCCGCCGCCGCGGGGCTCCACCTCGGGGGCGGGAAATCGGTGATTATTGGTGATCCCAAAACCGACAAAAATGAGCCCTTGTTTCGGGCTTTTGGTAAGGCTGTCGCGTCGTTGAGTGGGCGGTATATTACTGCCGAGGATGTGGGTACCGACGTACAGGATATGGAATTCATCTTCTCCGAAACCGATTATGTAACGGGGGTAGATACGAGTCGTGGTGGAAGTGGAAACCCGTCTCCGTATACGGCATTCGGTGTCATGCAGGGGATGATGGCATGTGTTGCACGCGCCTTCGGTGAGCAGTCCATGAAAGGGCGCACGGTCGCTATCCAGGGACTGGGCCATGTTGGCGCCCACCTGGCGGGTCTATTGAAGAAAGAAGGTGCGACGGTTATTGCCACGGATGTCGATAAGGCACGAGCCCAGAAGGTCGGAGAGGAACATGGTCTGGACGAATTGGTATCTCCAGACGATATTTTTTCCGTCCCATGTGATGTTTTCGCCCCCTGTGCAATGGGACTTGCTATCAATGAAAACACCATCGACAAGTTGAAATGTAAGGTCGTTGCAGGGGGGGCGAACAACCAACTGCAATCGGATGATTTTGGGGCAGAGCTTGAGCGACGAAACATCTTCTACGCACCAGATTTCGTTATCAACGCAGGGGGGCTGATCAACGTATATACGGAATTGGAAGGATATAACGAGGAGCGGGCCATGCGTCTGGTTCGCAATTTATATTATAGCGTGGCCCGTATCTTCACGTTGGCCGAAGCCCATAATGAGCCGACTATTTTTGCGGCGCGTCGTATGGTGCGTTCAAGAATCCAGGAGGTTGCAAGACTGCAACCCCACTTCAATCGATTTCCTGCGCGTGCTGCGATCCATCGAAACCATCGTGTACCTGCTGCCGCTCCTGGTCGTCGTCGCTGATTCTTGTGGGAATAGACTCGGTCTCGCTCGTGTTGGGTCTTGGACTTGGCAAAGCACTCTGGGATCGCTACGTTCACGCATACTGGGATCGATTCCAGACCAGGAGTAGATGGGGGCTGATTCGTGCTGGGATTTCGCGTAATTGGAGTTGCTATATTCTGGGTACTTCTTGTCCCCGCCGCGCTGGCTTCCCAACGTCCGAAGGCGTGGGTAGACGAGGTGCCCCGATCGTTCCATGCATGGGAGTTGGAAAACCATCGATACGATATCCGACCGGTACGCACCCCCCAACCGCACGAACCTTCGACCTCCACTCGTTTTCCATCGACTCTGAGCGGACAGGATATGATCTCCTATGGGTATCTCCCCTATTGGGAATTTGATGCCGAGATCCCCTGGAGTGAGCTTACGCATCTAGGTTATTTCTCGGTCGGAGTGGATGGTACCGGCGAACTGATCAACGATCATGGATGGGGTAGTGATGCCCAGCTTCAACTCGTGGAAGAGGCGCATAGCCATGGAGTCCGGGTCGATCTGGTCATTACCCTGTTCAACGCCAACCAATTGGCGAGCCTTTTGAATAATGAAAGCCATCGCGACCATTTCGTAGCAAACCTGGTTGACGCGGTGGTGACTGGAAACGCGGATGGGGTCAATCTGGATTTCGAATTGCTTCCCGTGCAGGCCAGATCTTCCCTGGTCAGTCTTGTTCTTGAGCTGGGGGCGGCCCTTGAAGAGGTGGCACCAGAAACGCAGATTTCATTGGCCATGCCCGCCGTCGATTGGGACGGGGCGTATGACTATGATCTCCTATCTGCATCCAGCGATTTCCTATTCATTATGTGTTATGGCTACCATTGGGGTGGGGGACCACCCGGACCCAACGCCCCCCTACATGGTAGCGTCTTTGGAGACTATTCGATCGAATGGACCATCAACGACTACATTGAATGGGGTGGAGATGGAATCACAGACCGATTGGTAATCGGCCTACCATCCTATGGCCGTCGTTGGCCGACCACAGGGCCGGAGATACCCGGCACGGCCCTCGAAAATGGTGTTGTCCGAACGTATCGGCAAGTCCTGGATTGGCCTGGTTTATCCAGCTTTACGTTCGATCCTGAGTTAGGAGAGTTCTACTACGTCGACCAGAGTGACGGGACCTGGCATCAGCTTTTTATCGACCTCGGAGAGTCTACCGCGACGAAGGTCGAATACGCCTTAGGCCGTGGGCTCCGCGGCTATGGGTTCTGGGCGTTGGGGTATGATGCCAACGATCCGGCGTATTGGAGCCCGATTCGGGATGCCGTACATACGGCTCTTGGATTTTCTACAGGGCTGCCAGGAGAGGATACGGGGAGTCAGGTGGAGCCAAGCCAGGCAGATGTCTATGAGAGCCTGTCCACAGATACCGTGGTCTCCAACGATGAATTGGACACGGATAGTATGGCGGATATAGAGGGCGCTCCTATGACTCCACGCTCTAGTTCCGGCGGATGTTCCGCGGGTATTCCTGTTACCGGGTTTGCCCCGCTATCTGGTATACTGGGCGTTCTTGCTTTGGTGTTGCGGAGGAAATGGTGACGCGCAAGGTACGATTGCCTACGGGGGAACTCCGTTCGATGAGGAAGACCAGGCCTGCGGCCCTGGGATATATTCTTCTATGCGATGTGTTGACCCTTCTGGTCTTGGGGTGGGCCCTGTTGACTGCCCTTAAAGCGGGCGATGTCTTCCGCGTGAGCATGGGGTATCACGTCTATCTATTCGTACTCATGCTCGCCGCTCGATTAATGGCCTTTTCTTTAGGTAAGGCCAATGTAACCCTGGATACTCCGGTTATTGTGGCGTCGATGTTCTTTCTTGGTCCTGCTGCGACCGCGTTGGTAATTCTGCCATCCTGGTTGGGAGATGGACTCTATAAGTTTTCACGTCAGGAGGCCCCATTCACACCCGATCGTACGGTTCGGTATCGAATTTCACGACTGTTTTTCGCGCCGTTGGTTACAGCGTTCCTCGGGTATTTTCTCGCCGTTGGTGTTGAGGAAGTCTCCCTGGCGGCGGCCACTTCATCGGAGTTCCTACGCCTGGGTGCGATGGTTTTATGGGTCACTCTCGTCTTCATCGTGGTGCAGTACTGTGTGGTATTGGCGTCGTACGCCTTGGATGGAATCCCGGTGGGTGTCTTGGTACGTGAAACGTTGTTGCCTGGCCTGGTGACCGAGATCGCGCTGGTACCCGTGGCCATCCTCCTTGTTTCCCTTCTGCAGCTCGAGAACCCCTACCCATTTCTTGTGCTTGCCTTCGCCTATCTCGTGATCGCGAATATCTTTCAGCGTTTGGCGAGCGCACGACAGCAGACCCTTCGGACTGTGGGTGATCTCCAGCGGCTCGTACGGGCCGGTGAACGTGTATTTGCCGTGTTGAGCCATCGGCAGGTCCTTCGGCAATTGACCGAGGCTGTCCATGCCGAGATACCCGGTGCTGATATGGCAGTCGCAGGGATCTGGGATGAGGAGGAGGACCGCTACATTCTAGGCGCTCTAGATGAGGATGGCTGGCATATCGATAAGGAAAACGCTCGCATCAAAGCCTTCGTGGATTGTGTCGGGCATGCGGAAGAGTCGGTTGTCATCCGCCTGGAACAGTCTG
>MDTE01034950.1_pt1 | contig 15324 bp, 9 predicted proteins | sample 811231 | NCBI WGS metagenome assembly MDTE01 (sample SAMN05326651, study PRJNA326480) | marine metagenome | isolation source: seawater | place: Indian Ocean: Red Sea | collected 2010 | reverse complement strand
TCGACCATTCGTGTGAACAGGACAAATGTCTGCCAATGGCGGTCGTTCGAGTCTTTCCTGCTGCTCAATCTCAGTGCCGAATTGCACCGACAGGCTCGTCCAGATCGCCTGCGGCGAATGGCCACGGCCGCATCGATTCGCTAAAATCAGTCCTGCTGCACGGGGCAAGCTGCTGGGAGCACTGCGACCCGACCGCCTGGTCGAACGCCGCAAAACCCAACCGCTTCGTCCGTGTCTACCGCGGACCACACTCCCTTGATTCCACGTCCCGCAACCGCATTCGAATGTACGTCACACGACGAACAAACAAGTGGAGCAACAGGAATGCAGCCACTCCGTCACGCAACGAGTCTCGGTGTTGGTATCCTCATGGTCTGTCAAGCCACCTGCGCACAAATTCCGCAGGCAGCCAAGGGTGACTGGCCCTGGTGGCGCGGCCCCAACTTCAACGGGGTGGCCGAGTCTGACCAGCAACCGCCGGTTTCCTGGAACTCCACAGAGAACGTCGCCTGGAAAGCGCACGTACCGGGACGTGGCCATTCCACGCCAATCGTCGTCGGCAACCGTGTATTTCTGCAGACGGCGAACGAAATCGACCGGTCACAATCGATCATCTGTTTCGACCGGCAGACCGGAACGGTGCTGTGGAATCGAGAACTCAATCGCGACAGCCTGCAGGACCAAATCAACCGCAAAAACACCTACGCTACCAGCACCATTGCCTGCGACCGCGGTCGGCTGTTTGTGCTATTCAGCCACCACGAGGCAGTCCAGGCCACCGCGCTGGATCTGGAAGGTAAGACCCTCTGGACCACGACTGCAGCTCCCTTTCGTGAGGACATGTACTCCAACGGGTACGCAGCATCGCCCCTGGTGTACGGAAATACCGTGATCATCGCGGCTGACTGTGAAGCCGGCGGAACCCTGCTCGCACTCGACCGGGACACGGGCAAGCAGGTCTGGTCCATCGAACGCGTCGGCAAAACCAATTATGCCTCACCCGTCGTCGGCCACGTCGCGGGACGCGATCAGTTATTGCTCAGCGGGCTCGACATGGTAGCCAGTTACGACCCCACCAATGGCAAGCTGTTCTGGCAGGCACCCGCCGTCGCCATGCAGACCTCTGGCACCCCTGTCTGGGAAGCCGGCATGGTGTTTGCCGGCGGCGGTTATCCCACGGGCAGCGTGGCCGGAATCGTGGCAGATGGTTCTGCAAAGATCGCCTGGAAACACAATCACCGAATCCATGAACAATCCCTGCTCGTCTACCAGGGCCACGTCTATGGTGTCAACGACACCGGGATCGCGCTCTGCTGGGAAACCCAGACCGGGAAAGAAGTCTGGAAGCACCGCCTGAAGGGGCCTGTCAGTGCCTCACCCACTCTGGTTGGTGACAAGATCTACCTGGTCAATGAGCTCGGTACCACATGGGTCTATCGTGCCACCCCCAGGGGATATGAAGAACTGGCAGTCAATCAGCTGGGAGACAGTGTGTTCGCTTCCCCAACGATCTGCGGCGGGCAGATTTTCATGCGTGTTGCCCACCACACCAATGACGAACGCCGCGAGACGCTTTACTGCCTGACCAGCCCGAACAAACGTTAAGCACCCGCGGAGCGGCACCAGCGGACGCTTCTGGCACACGATCTGGTGCCAGACATTTAAAAGTCTCCATAGCATCTCGGCCGCCGTGCAGTACAATCACCAGTCTGACGCACCTCTCACGGTACTCACTTCTTTCGACAAGTAACTGTGCATGAAACATATTCGGAATTTCTGCATCATCGCCCATATCGATCATGGGAAATCGACACTGGCGGATCGACTCATCCAGGCCTGCGGAGCGGTAACCCAACGTGAATTTCGCGACCAGATGCTTGATGCCATGGACATCGAGCGTGAGCGCGGAATTACGATCAAGAGTAATACCATCTCGCTCAACTACCGGGGCCGTGACGACCAGGATTACCTGTTGAACCTGATCGACACGCCAGGCCACGTCGACTTTTCCCACGAAGTACGCCGTTCACTCATGGCCTGTGAAGGTGCGTTGATCGTCGTCGATGCCTCCCAGGGCGTCGAGGCTCAGACTGTCGCCAATCTTTACCTCGCCCTCGACAGCGACCTGGAGATGTTGCCGGTCATCAACAAAATCGACCTCCCCGGTGCCGATGTAGATCGCGTTCGCGAAGAAATTGAAGCCGACCTGGGACTCGACCCGTTTGAGGCACTGCCCGTATCCGCCAAATCCGGCGAAGGCATCGACGACCTGCTCGCCGGTATTGTCGACCACCTTCCCAGTCCGCAGGGAGATCCGGACGCACCTCTCAAGGCCCTCATCTTCGATGCGCATTTCGATTCCTACCGTGGCGTTATCCTGCAGTGCCGCGTAATGGCGGGCACGCTGAAAACGCGTGACGCGATCCACTTCATGCATTCCAATCGCGATCATGCGGTCGAGGAACTCGGCTACAACCAACTGAAACTAACGCCCCGCGATCAGCTTTGCGCCGGAGAAGTCGGCTACATCATTGCCGGCATCAAAAGCGTACAAGACATCGAGATCGGCGATACGATCACTTGTGTCGAGCGACCAGCAGAAGAACCGATCCCCGGTTACCAGGAAGCCAGACAGGTCGTCTTTTCGTCGATCTACCCCATGAACTCCGATCAATACAAGGATCTCACCAAAGCCCTCGACAAACTGGCGATCAACGATGCTGCGTTGACGTATGAGAAGGACAGCTCGGCGGCACTGGGATTTGGTTTTCGCTGTGGTTTCCTCGGACTGCTCCATTTGGATGTCGTTCAGGATCGGTTACAACGAGAATTCGACATTGGACTGGTCATCTCCGCTCCCTCTGTCAAATACAAAATCACCTTGCGCGACGGCACGACACTTGACGTAGACAATCCCAGCAACTGGCCCGACCCGACCACTGTCGAGTCCGCCACCGAACCGTATATCCGGGCCTCGATTCTGACCCCTGAAGAATACGTTGGTCCAGTTATGGAACTCTGCCGCGAGCATCGCTCGGAGAGCCAGACCATGACGTATCTCTCGGCCCGTCGTGTGGAGGTGATTAGTGAGATGCCTTTAGGTGAAGTCCTGTTTGATTTTTACGGCAAACTAAAGACCATCACCCGCGGCTACGGTTCCTTTGACTATGCTCCCATCGAATACCGCACGACGGATGTCGTCAAGGTAGACATCCTGGTCAACAAAGAGCCGGTCGACACGCTTTCCTACTTGGTCCATCGCGACAAGGCGCGCCCGCGAGCACTACACTACTGCGAGCAACTTGCTGAAGCGATTCCACGCCACCAATTCAAGATTCCCATCCAGGGCGTGATTGGTGGAACCGTAATTGCACGATCGACGATCCAACCCTATCGCAAGGACGTGACAGCCAAACTTTACGGTGGCGACGTGACGCGCAAAAACAAACTACTCGACAAGCAGAAGAAGGGGAAAGCCAAGATGAAACAATTCGGCCAGGTGAACATTCCCCAGAAGGCATTCGTCTCCGTGCTGGTCGCCGACCGCAGCCAGTAACCCGGTCAACGTGGCGACAACCGCCGCAGAAACCCTGCTACCACCGCCTCGATTGGGCACTCGAAGTTACGAGAGAATGCCATCAATCGGCCTGCCGTAATCGACTTCCAGCCGTTTCCGGCCAGGAATGTTCAGGCGCCTCGTATCGAGGCCCAGCAGGTGCAACACCGTGGCGTGAATATCGGTCACGTAATGCGGGTTTTCCACCGCATGAAACCCCAACTCGTCCGTCCGCCCGTAGGTATACCCCCGTTTGACACCGGCCCCACCAAACCAGACCGTAAAACCATGCGGATGATGGTCGCGACCGGTGCTCTGATCGGTCCCGCCTTCCAGGCCAGGCGTTCTCCCGAATTCGGTACAGCAAACGACTAGTGTGTCGTCGTACATGCCGCGCCGTTTCAGGTCTTTCAATAATCCGGCGATCGGCTTGTCTACGCGTGCGCAAGACCGGGCATGATTCTTCTTCAGATCGCGGTGTGAATCCCATTCTCCGTAACCACTCAAATAGACCAGAGAATAACGCACCCCTCGTTCGGCCAGTCGTCGTGCCGCCAACAGGCGTCGGCCATAGACCTCGGTCGTCTTGTTGTCCAGCCCGTAGAGTTCTTGTGTCTCCCTGGTTTCCGTTGCCATGTCGAGTGATTCGGGTACCGCACTCTGCATTCCGAACGCCAGTTCATACGACTTGATCCGGGCTCGGATCGCAGCATCCTGTGGATATTCGATTGCCGACAACCGATTCAACCGATTAATGAACTGAAACTGGTCCCGCTGTTCACTGGACAACATGTGTTTCGAGCGGGTGCCAAACGGCAACGACTTCTTGGGATCCAGGGCCAGTTCCACTCCCCCGTGCTCGGGTCCCAAATAGGCGGGATCAAAGTTCCAGCGCACACGGGTGTCCTTGTACTGCCCCAGAAAAACAAACTTGGGTAAATTCTCGTTCAATGTACCGAGGCCGTAGTTGATCCAGGAACCAAGTACCGGCTCGGGTGGGTCCAGCTTGTGACGACCGTGATGGATTTGAAACTCCGCATTGTGGTCGTTGTCGGTTGTGTACATCGAGCGGACCAACGCGATGTCGTCAGCACAGGTCGCCAGGTGCGGCAACCAGTCGGCGAAGTCCATCCCATTCTCGCCGTACTTCTTGAACCCTGTCTGCATGGGAAAGATACGCGAGTGGGTTCGATCGACGAATACGACCGCCCGCGCACGTTCCTCATATCGCGGGTCCTTAATCGGGTTCGCAAACGCCGTCTGGTCGTAGGTCTTGCCTGCGTATTGATTTAAGGCGGGCTTGGGGTCGAATGTCTCCATATGGCTGTAACCACCAGACAGAAACACCCAGATCACACGCTTCGCCTTGGGAGGAAAATGCGGCCTGCCATCGGGGATTCCGTCCGCGGCACTGGCAACCCCGTCTTCATGCAACATGGCACCCAGTGCCACTCCCGTGAAACCCATGCCAACGTCCGTGAGAAACGTACGGCGTCGAATGTTGCTGCATTGAGGTTGCGGGGAACCCATCGATACCTCTTACCATCTGGGGCCAGGTTGTGTCCGAATACGACAAATTACCGAACCGTGACAAAATCGCTATGACTAAACAAGGCGTGAACAAAATTCTCGCGTGCTCTGAGCAATGGCTCACTGGAGGGAACCAGCTCACTGGTTTTATCGACGTTCGCGTCCTGTTGCGGCAGTCGATCCTGGAATCGCTCGACCTGCGCTCCCAGAAACTCGAGGCTGACCGAATTTTCTGCGCTCGTCGGATTGCGCGATAAAACCTGTCGAAACGCAGCAACCACAAAACTCGCGTTATCACTGGACTGCTCGTGCAAGAGTCGCGCCAACAGAATGCCCTGCCGTCGCGCGATCTGACTGTTTGCCAGCGCGAGTGCCTGCTGTGGACGCACACTGGTCGTCCGCAAATAGCAGTCCGTGGGGTTGGGGGCATCAAACAAATCGAGCCATTGAATCCGACCTTCACCATGGTGCTCGATATAGAGACTTCTGCGAAACGTCTTCAATCCCTCCGTGTCGGGAATGTGCTTGCCGCCCATGGTCAAATCCAATTGGCCGGCAACGTACAGAATACTATCACGAACCACCTCTGCTTCCATCCGCGCCGCATGAAAGCGCCAATAGTACGTGTTTTCCGGGTCCCGCTTGCCGTTGGACGCTGGTGTCAACGCGGGATTGGACGACATACGGTATGCCTGGCTGTCTAGAATCAAGCGATGGATGTGCTTGATCTTCCAGTCATGTTCCATCAATTCCAGCGCTAACCAATCCAGTAACTGCGGGTGGGTCGGGCTGTCACCATTACGCCCAAAATTCTCCGGCGTCCCCACCAGTGGCACACCAAAATGCGCCTTCCAGATATGGTTGACCGCCACCCTGGCGGTGAGCGGGTTCTGCCGCGAAACAATGCGTCGCGCCAAGGCGATGCGACGCCCGCTCGACTGCCGCACATACTGTGGCCCAAGCGGACTGTAGGTGGCAGATTCGGCCTCCAATGCCGCAGTCAGTTCCTTTACCTTTTTTGCCGCCGCCGACTCGCTGGTCACCGCGGTTGCCAGAGCTTTCTGTGTCTTCGCATCTGTCGCGTCTTTCTGCTTTGCCGCGTAGACTGCGCGTACTGCCTGCGAATGGTCGTAACGCGCCTGATTCAGCTTCGCCAGACGTTGCGCTCGGCTGGCAGCCCGTGCCGCGGCCTGCCCGTCACCCTGCCGGTCCAGGTACTGGATGTCATCGGCCAGGATGACCGCGTCCAACGCGGCAACACGCGATTCCGCCAAAGCCATCCGATCGCGTGCGACAATCTGGTCCAGCCGAGCGTATTCCTTGTCGTACTCGCTGGTCGCCTGGGCAGCCAGTTCCGCCGACTTCTTGACGATTCCGGCCGACGTCGTGACTTCGGCCACCAACGGCGACCGCTCATCCTGGCGGACATAATCCCGCAAACCCGGGTACCAGGCCTGCGGAGGAAGATCGATGCGGGTAAACGTAAAGGGTCCACCACCCAGGATACGCGGAGGGGCCGGGGCCACGGCGGGTAAGCCTTTGATAATGTCGCGCGACTCGCCTTTCCGATAGATAAACGTCTCGGCATCCAGTTTCGCATCCGCAATCCGCACCATACCGGTCTGCAAAGGCTTGAGCGAAGCTCCCAGCTTGTATTCCGGATAGGGCCCCGGATCTGGTTCTCCGGAAACGCGTTCCTGCCGGATGTCGATGGGTTCAAAAAACGCCCGAAATTGAAAGTATTCCCGGTTGGTCAGCGGGTCATATTTATGGTCGTGACAGTGACAGCAATTTAGGGTCAAACCGAGAAATGCCTTGCCTGTGTGCTCCACCAGGTCTTTCATCCAGGTGTTGTAGTTCCAGCGATAGTAGTTGCGCACAATGAAGCCCGTGGCCACTGAGTTCGCCTGATCTGCCGGCGCAATCTCATCACCGGCCAGCATCTCCAGGATCATCTGGTCATAGCCTTTGTCTTCATTAACCGACCGCACAATCCAATCGCGCCAACGCCAGATTTGACCGTAGCTATTCAACGCGTCCGGTACCGAACGCCGTCCGTACCAGTCACTGTACCGCCAGACGTCCATCCAGTGCCGTCCCCACCGTTCCCCGTGCTGCGGATTGTCCAGCAACTCGTTGACAATACGTGTCCAATTGTCCTGGCTTGGATTCGTGAGATAGGCATCCAGCTGTGCAGGTGTCGGAGGCAGCCCAATAAGATTGAGATACAAACGCCGAACCAATTCCGCGTCACTGGCAGCCGGACTGATCGCCAGCTCTTGCTTCTCCACGCGAGCCAGCAGGAAGGCATCAATCGGATTACGAGTCCATTGAGGATTCTGTACGGCTGGAACCTCCGGCCGGACTGGAACCTGAAACGCCCAGTGCTGCAGCGGGTCGGCTTCTGGACTTTCGTCGGCCGGACCAGTCGCACCCCGCAGGATCCAGGCACGGATCAACCCAACTTCCCCAGGTGTCAGGGGGTCACCTTCAGGCGGCATCCGAGACGACTCATCCGTCTCGGTAACCTTCTGTAGCAAGATGCTAGACTCGGGATCCCCGGGCACGATGACCGCACCCGAATCACCCCCTTGAAGTGCCAGCGAGGCCGTATCCAGCCTCAGTGACGATTCCTGCTTAAGTCCCCCATGACAGGCATAGCAGCGACTCTTGAGGAGGGGTTTGATGTCCTTGAGATAATCGACATCACCCGTGCCGGCTACAACCTGCTGACAGCAAAACAGCAGCAGGCCGACGCACGTAACGGTTTGCAGAAGCACTGTGTGTAGAAACGGTTGGTGTAGAAACGGTTGCATGACACTATTCTACGATAACTGTCTAGACAATTCAGCAGCGGTTTCCACCGGCGACCAGGCCATTTCCAGGCCCACTGCCTTTACGTTACCGACATCCCTTCCACCCGTCGCTTGCGGAATTAGAGTTTCTCGAGAATCGCAAGCGCCTTGTTCTCGAAAATCTTGTGCCATTCGGGAGCCAGGATACAGTCACTGTCCTCCTGTGCGCCCCCCACATTCTTCAACTGTTCCGCATTCGGTGCGTAGTAGATATAGCCGTTGGTATAGCCTGAAACAAAGGTATTCGGGCTCTTGGCGGCGGCCTTGATATCGAGACCAACCTGGACGGTCAACTCTCCCGGAAAGGTCACCAGCTGAAAAGGCCCAATCCTCAGGCCAGTGACCTCGACTTCCACAGCACGTTTGTCCGCATCCAGAAATTGTTGCTGGTGCAGTTTCAGCAGACTCAAGTTGGTCGACACACGCGACAGTTGCTCCATCGTGTGAATGTTCCGCAAATAGGATCGCATCAGACCACGCTGTCTCGAATCCATCGTACGCGCCGACGCGCGACCCACTTTATCTTCATGCAAATACCGACTGACGTGATAGGACGGGAAATCCGCGCTGATATTGTGCTTCAACGCCAACTGCATGAACTCTTTAAAATTCAGCGACGTACCGCGTAGAGCCCGCATAAGCACCAGTTGCTGCGTCTCCAGTTCTGCGATCCGAGGGGCTAGATTGGCACGTGGTAAATCGAGCGACTCATTAAAGAACACCAGCCGATCGTCGTCGCTAGAGCGGATCTTTCGCACCGCCTTGAGCGTGCTCAACCCCAGCATATTGCCCAGCGGTTCAGCATCGTTGGGATCATGGATGTGCTTGTAGGAGATCGGGTTGATATCCCCACCACACCCCTGCAGGAACAGCGCGATCGTGCCCGCATCCATATTGTCTTCAATCACTTGTGAAGCAACCCCGGTCATATCGGCCGTATTCGCTCCCGGACCACCACTCAGAGACCCCATGATCGGATGGCATGCGAACTGGTACAGCACGGCCAGACAATCTCCGTTCCGCTTGTCCAACCGCACGACACCAATCTGTGGATCAATCGGCCCCACTTCAGCCACTTCCGTATCTGGCGGGAGTGAATAGGCGTGCCGCACATCGATCGTACGACCGTCCTTCAGTTTCATTCTTCGATTCTCTTGCACACGGTCTTCGTGCCCTGTCCCCACACCCACGGTCACGGGCTCGACCTTGCCAAAAGCCTCGACCAGCACTTTGAATGTACGTTCCAACACATCGCTACAAGGAACTCCATGGCAGTGACTGGCATTGAACATGATGTTCCGAGGCTCGATCCCCAGTTCAGCCGCAGCCCGCGCCCGCAATTTTGGAATGAAGTCGTCTTTGATAGAACCAATCTTGCCAAACGACACGACATCCAGTGTCAAAATAGCAACGGTCACACCGTTGTTTTTCAGGACCAGCGCACGAGCCGAGAGGGGCACCGGCGCCGGATTCTCGCGATTGGTAATATCGATACGCGCGGCACCCGCGGAGAGTCCCGCCGCCTGGCATAGCGGAGCAGTCAGTAGCGAAGCCAGCAGGAGACTCGTCGAAAAAGCTACGTTTCTATACATGGTTTGACTCCTCGAGGTCAGGGCATTGTGGCCCCATTGTAACAGATGCCACCACGGCAACAGGCGACACCAGAGTCACGATTCCTGCCGCCGCTGAGGGCCGATGGCCAGCACGCCCGTCCAAGACCTATTTAATCCTGCCGTACTTCTTCAACACCTCTATCAGTTGGTCGTGGGGCAGGGCGTACGATTTGTTCCCATTGATCCCCGTCATCGTTTCCGCTGCAACCATCGCATTCACAATCGACTCCTCTACGGCTTGCACGGTGGCCTCAAACAGGGGAGTGATCAGATCATTGGGAAGCATCTTGACTGTCGTTGTCGCGGTCCTGTCAAACGCGCCTTCGTTTGCAGTCGAAAAAGCAAGAAAGATATCGCCCGACCCATTGCTGCCACGGCCACCGACGATCCCAATTCCCAGGGGGACGCGTTGTGCGATGCGTTTCAGCTGATGGGGCAGCAGGGGAGCGTCCGTCGCCACCACCGCGATGATCGAACCATCCCCTTCTCGTCGGTTCGAGTGGGGTGGCGCATGGAATTCGTCGGGCAGGACATCCCGCAACTCCACGCCCACGGGAACACCGGCAATTGTCAGGTTTTTACGCGCGCCAAAATTGGCCTGGACAAGTACGCCCACAGTGCAGGTTGCCTCGCCCACCACAACGCTTCGCGACGCCGTCCCAATCCCCCCTTTGAAGCCGAGACAGCGCATGCCCGTCCCGCCTCCCACATTTCCCTCCAGCACCTTGCCGCCCTGGGCCACCCCGATGGCCTCCAGAACGTGTTTTTCCTTGACGTGAAAGCCATAAATATCATTCAGAAACCCGTCGTAGGTTTCCCCCACCACCGGGTAGGTGTACCACCAGTCCTCGTTTCCATACCAACCGGTGTCGACGTACCACTTGAGGACGGTGTCTCTGACAACACCCACACTGTTCGTGTTGGTGATCATGACCGGGGTTTCCAAAAAACCGGACTCCGTCACCCAGGTCGTGCCGGTCATTTCCCCATTGCCATTCAAACTGTACCAGTTGGCATACACGGGACTGAATTTTTTGCCGCGCGGAAAAATGGCCGTAACCCCGGTCCGCACTGGCCCTCGGCCTGCCACGTTCCGACCATTACCAGAGATGATCGTGCTGTGTCCAACTTGCACGCCGGCCACATCGGTGATGGCATTGTTCGGGCCAGGGATCCCGACAAAAGGGATCCCCAGATCCCGGGCCCGACGCTTCTTCTCACCTGCCATAGCCCCCACTCCTCCCCACGACAAGAGCACTGTTACCATCAACGAAAACACGCGTGCACGATTCATCTTTGGCCCACTTTTACATCAAGGAAACAACCGGTCCATTTGCGATCACACACCGCCTTCCTACCGAGCCTCTGCCAGCATTACTGGAATTGAAAGGAAAACAGGTCGGCGTCCTTCAGCTCGAATACCAGTTGCACGGTCTTGCCAGACCACGCGCTGACGTCTTGCGTCACATCGTCACCCATCAGCCATTCGACGGGCCGTTCCAGCGAATCGCCATAGATCGCTGGACAATCAGGCAACGCGTACCCTGCCACCGGCTGCCCGCTGGCATCCAACAGCCCGACGCGGATCCCGCCGCGAGCGGAACTGGAGTAATTGATCACCAGTCGCCGGCCTTTGAACTTGAGCGGTCGTGTTACCAGTTTGCCGCCAGCCATCGGTGCGTTGACTGCAACAAATCCATCCATCCGCAGCGAATAGCGACGCAGTTTGCCTGGCCTGCCATTCTGCAATGTCCCTTCCGTGAGGTACATCGAAAGTTCGTCTGGAGCGTCTGCGGCGACCACGGATTTGGTTTCGACCAGTCCCCAATTCTGGTACGTGTCACCGTAAAACCAGCTGTCGCGTGTGCGCAACCCCGGTCGAATGAAGGCCTCTTGCCAGACGTGGAACCGCAAGCCGTCTCGGCTACACATAAAGAGCCCTTCGGTAACCGCAGTCCCTTCTCGCACGGACCGCGCCAAGCGGGCTTGGCGATATTTCGACTGAGGCAGATAGCGTGTCGCCGGATTAAGGCCACGATCTTCGTAGCGCGTGGGAAAACCTACCAGCAAATGTGGTGCGCGATGGTAAGGTGTGATCTGATTGGTATACAGTTCCCCGCCACGAGACGGCACATAGTCAAGGAACACAGGCTCTGTCCAATGAATCAGATCGTCGGAGGTTTCCGTCATGATGTCGCGCCCCTTGCGGAACTGGCGGTGATACCCACGGAACGTCTGACGGTGCGCATCCCAGAAGATGACATTCTGGGAATCAAATGCGCCCTTGGTAATGACCGGCCGGGCACCCATTTTCCGCCACATTCTGCCATCCCCTGAGGCCAGCACTTCCAGCGGCCCTCCCCCAATCGCCTTGAAACGTTCGTTCGCTGGAACTCCAGGTCGCGTATCGACGAAGGGGCTGAAATTGTGGGCGACATAACCGAATTGTTTCTCCGAAATCACGATGTTGTTTTGCTTGGAGCCCGCAAATTCCACCAGCCCTACCTGGGGACGTTTCCAGTGGATCCCGTCACGACTTTCTGCATAGCAATATGTCTGCGGGTGAGTCGGCTCCAACCCGAAGGCATAATCGCCACCTCGATAGTACATCCGGTAGACATCCCCATCCTGGAACACCGTGACATAATTGACCCCGTTTCCTTCCCACGGCTGATCGCATACCAGTACCACCTCGCGAGGCACCGGCCGTTGCAGGATCTGGCGGGCCTCACCTTCCAGTGTCTGCACCAGGAAGCCGTCGACGAACAATTCCCGTCGCGACCCAATATCGATCGGCGCGTCACCTTCCTGCGCACCTGCCGACGTTTCCGACAGCAGACACAAAAGTAAAACCAGCGCCCACCACTGACTTGTCACTCGGCCTTCCATAAACATACGCCCTTTCATACGGGAGAGTCAGGATCAAACTGCCAGACGCGCCGTCCCCGCTTCAGCGTTGGCTTGATTGTGCCGAAACGAGTTACCCGTGGCCGCAGCCCGCGGCGCAAAGCCAATCGACGTCGTCAGATTCTAACGCACGCGTTCCGGCAACGACAAAGGTCTTGCGGAGCAGCCCGGCTGGACCAGCACCGCGCCCCACAGCCCGGGACGTTTGTCACGCGGGACCAGAAACATGGTTTTCCCGGGTCAAGCAAGCACAGCCGTTCCGTTTTATACTATGGCATAACATGTCGTCGCTCGACGTGGCAGCATGTCGTGGCTGACCCCACCAGTCCAACGCGGACTACCCGCCTCTCCACCCGGTTTCACTTACGATGAACTCACCTTTTGACGCCCACAACGGTGCAGCCCCCCAACCCCACGCCCAGCTAGTGGAACTCGCCGGGAAATTGTCTGATAGAGAGATCTACACCGCAGACCGTGAACAGCTGATCACGGGTCTCGCGTCGCGCCGTTTCCAGTTCAAGACGATCGTTCACCAAGTCACCAAAAGTTACGTGTCGGATCTCGACTCTCACCGGGATGGCATGACTGTGGAAGGCGTGCTGCTCACGACAGACATCGCGGTCCAGGTTCAATTCCCCGCAGAACTGAATGAACTGATCTCCATCCTCCAACCAGGCGAAAGTGTGCTGGTAGACGGTGTGCTGAACCGCTGGATGACGGGCCTTGATCGCCTGGAGTTCTGGAGCGGATACCCACGCACTGAAACACTCGATGCGGCCGCCGTTGACGCGACCCCCACGCCGGTTGTCGCGGACACGACGCTTGCCAACAGTGCGCCAGGCGAAACAGCGGATGATGTGGTGGAGCCTCCTCCCCCACCGGCCCCAGACAAATCGGCCGAGCCGCCAGCGCATTTGGACATTCGCAATGATGCCACGCCTCCCACGGAGAGCACCGCTGGCACCACCAACGGAGTTGCGTCTGTCGAGTCACACCAGGAACCCCTCACGTCGGACTCCGGCACGGCCCCAGACGCTCCAGCGTTCCCTGTCGCCATCGCCGCAGACGACGCGATTGGAGAAATGTCCGCAGAGGACAAACAAGCGGCTCCCCAAGGAGAAAAGTCGGAAGGGAATGCCGCGGACGCTCGGGCTGTGGATGAGGGCGACACGGCAGAGGACGACACGCAGCAGATGCCAGCCGCGCGGAAGGCCTTCGCCCAGCGGCGCAGTACCATCACCAGCCAACAGATCACCGAATATATCGCCACAAGCTGCAGCGTCACGGAACCGCAGGCCGCTGCCGCCATTGAGGCGTTGTGGACCATCATCACCAACAGCAGGCACGACTACAGCGGTGGTCGCTCGCCCCTGGAGATCCCCTTTTTCGGACAGTTCAGGTTGGTCACCGGCACCCTCGAGTTCAAATCACACACCAGCAGTACCTTCCTGGCACAGGCCTCCGAGCGTGCCCGGCAGCGTCCACAAGAACAGCAACGCCAACTCGCCGCGGCGCAGGAAGCAGCTCGGCAAGAGCAACTGCAGCTGTTGGCCGGCCAGATCTACCACCAGCACAGCAGGTTGCCCGTCTCCGCGATGCAAGCCACCGCCTCGACCAGCAACAAAGACGCAGGCCGCGATCACTGGTCGGGCGTCTTCTCCGCGGTGAAAGCGGCCGCCCCGACCGGTGATGACTCGCTGTCAGAGGTCCCCTTTGAGCAGCAACTGGCCCGCGCCACCAGCGAATCCGCCAACGTCGATTTGGAAACGGCGCTGCAGCTGACATGGGAGTTGATCGAAACCCTCTGTGCGATCATGGCGCACGGCAAGGTTTCAATCCGCTGGGCGCGACGTGGCGAGATGATTCCTTCACGCGGCAGTGAGGATGTCACCTATCAGTTCCGCACGTACTCGACGTTTGGTTCGACGCCGTCAACTTCCGTGCCAGCCAAACGTACCACAGCCAGCCAACTGACTCGCAAGACCGGCAGCCAAACCGCCAACCGGGGATGCCTCGCCAGCACGCTTTCTCTAATAACTTACATAACCTACATAGCGTTAGTCGTGATCAGCGTGCTGGCTCTCACGATTCCACTAGCGAGTGGGTACCAGCTCCTGAGCTCGCCACCCCACAAATCTGGCATAACTTGGTTTACCATGTTGCTTGGCATGGCGATCTGTGTCGCTCCGTGTCGGATCAGTTACTCGGCGACGCGAAGCTACTGGAGGCAAAAACGGCGCCGGTGAGCAGTGTGCCGCCGCATTCTCAGCCGCAACACTCCTCCGCTTCCATCTCCCATCTGCACACGCACTATGACTAGTTCTTCCAGCCTCAAGCAGCACCGTCAGCAACGGTATGCATTGCTCTCAATCTGGAGCTTCTTCGCCGTCATCTCCCTGCTGGCCTGGTGCTTTACACAGGCCTTCATGCCCCTGATCATGTCCTTCAGCGTACTCTGTATCGCCCTCCTGTTTGACACGCTGTTGCGTTATGTCGGAAAGGAAAAACGCAGCCCGCTCGACTGGCTTGTGATCCTGCCTTTCAAAGCGATCTGGTTCGCGTTGCAATTTCTCTACGCACCGCTGCTGGAAATTCTCTGTAAGATCCCCCTGGGGTTGCCTCTGTTTGTCGGTGTCAACGTGTATCTCAGCACACTGGACCTGTGGGGTCTGGAAAACGTATTTGCGTTGCTGGGTGCTGTCTTTGGATTGAACTGGATCTTGATCCTTTATGTATCTTTCCTGAGTTGGCTGTCGAGCCTCGCTGAGGGGAGTGAGAATTAGCGTAGTGCGACCGCATGCCAGACCAGTGGACGGTATCCAAATGATTCCCTGCCCGCCGCATCCCATCATTCCACCGTTCG
>MDTE01144667.1_pt1 | contig 15325 bp, 11 predicted proteins | sample 811231 | NCBI WGS metagenome assembly MDTE01 (sample SAMN05326651, study PRJNA326480) | marine metagenome | isolation source: seawater | place: Indian Ocean: Red Sea | collected 2010 | reverse complement strand
GAAAGTGGTATTGCGTTGGCTAACGCTGTTGGAGTACCTCCGGTTATTGTAGCGCTGACTATATTGGCTCCGGGCACGTCCGTGCCTGACATGATATCTTCGATTGTTGTAGCTAAACAAGGTAGAGGAGGAATGGCGGTCGCTAATGCTGTTGGGTCTAATATCTTTGATATATTGATTGGGCTTGGCCTTCCGTGGCTAGTGATAATCTTTAGCGGACGTGAGTACATTGAAGTCATGTCGGAGGGGATTACTGGATCCACTTGGCTGCTGTTGGGATCGGTGTTTATATTGTATATATTTATGTTGACTGGAAGGCGGTTGGGGCGGAAAGAGGGGCTAGTTTTAGTGATCGGATATTTGGTTTATGTAGTTTGGATGTATTTTGGGCAAGCATTTTAATCCAAATAACAACGACGATAGTATCTCGGAGAGATGGCAATGAATGAGTTTGCACAAATTGGGGCAGTAGTTATTGCTGGATTTGCCTGCGGCTTTATAAATACTCTTGCCGGAAGTGGCTCATTAATCACATTGCCGTTGCTAATATTTCTTGGGCTTCCTGCGCCTATAGCTAATGGAACCAATCGAGTTGCAATTGTTATTCAAAATATTGTCGCTGTAAGTAGCTTTCGGGCTCAAAATGTGCTTGAGGTAAAGCCGGCGGTCAAATATGCTGCCCCCGCGATTATAGGCGCTGTCGCAGGCGCACAAATTGCTGTTGATGTAGATGCTGTGCAGATGGAAAGAATTATCGGTGTGTTGATGCTTGTTATGCTTCCATTTATATTTTGGAGTCCAAAAAAGTGGCTTAACGACAGACTAGGTGCAAAAACAAAAAAACACTCTTTTTCAGTGGCAATAATATTTTTTGCAATAGGTGCTTATGGTGGCTTTATACAGGCTGGTGTAGGTATATTTTTACTTATGGGCCTTGTTTACGCTGGTCAATACGACTTGATAAAAGGTAATGCGGTAAAAGTTTTTATCGTTCTGTGTTTTACTGTGTTTGCACTCGGCGTGTTTTTGATAAATGGGTATGTTGATTGGAAGATCGGTCTTACACTGGCGGTAGGAAATGCTATGGGCGCTATGGTTGCATCTAGGTTAGCGGTTAAACGAGGTGAACAGTTTGTTAGGTGGGTACTTTTGCTAGCGATACTGATGGGTGCGTCGAAACTGCTGGGTGTTGCGTTTGTTTAATCAATTAGGATTTATATTTGCGTATGCGCGAAATGGCTAGAAGGAATAGTATGGGTATTGGTGTCCAAGACGTTGGGGTTGCTATATTAGCTGGTGGAAAATCCAGTAGAATGGGGAGCGACAAAGGTTTGGTCATGTTAGACGGGTACCCCCTTGTTGAGCGCATTATACGGCAGATTTCACATCTGTTCGAAGATATATTTATAGTGACTAATAAACCAGAAGGATACAGTCAATTTGGTTATCCAATAGTGGGGGATGTTATTAGGGATGTTGGCCCCCTTGGTGGCGTCTATACTGCTCTTGACTACGACAAGAATGACTATACACTGATCCTGAGCTGTGACATGCCTTTTGTTTGCCAAGGTATATTGGTATATTTGTTAGATATTGTTGAGAAATATCAGGCTGTCGTACCGCGGATGGACAAATTATCTCATCCGGAACCCTTACGCGCTTTATATCGAAATGACTGCTTAAAGCAGATTTATAATTACTTGAAAACTGGTGGACGCAAAGCAATTGGGTTTTATGATGAAATTGATGTGCGGTATGTTGAAAGGAAGGAAATTGAAGATATAGATCCGGGTGCGATGTCGTTTTTTAATGCGAATACACCATATGATTTGGTGGAAGCTGGTAGGCTGACAAAGTACTATCCGCTAATATGATAAATGTTTAGTCGATTGATTTGTGGAACAAGGTGTTGAAGATACTTATTGCTATATAGTAAGTTGAACATATTATTGATATCCAAAGAGGAGCAGGGTAAACTGTTGGATAAGTATATATTAAGATGAAACCCGATATACCCCATATTATGGCCACCGACATTATCGTAGTCTTGTGCTTAGTCGTGCGGCTGGGGTAATAATACTTTATCGGGATAAATATTAGTACTATTAATACGCCTAATAGTATGAGATTGTTAGTGGGGCTTGGTTTAAGTATAAGCATGTAGAGTACTGCCACATTCCAGTATGATGGAAAGCCAGTGAAAAAGTTGTCGGCTGATTTAGATTCTGATTGTGCAAATTGGTACGCTGAAGCGATGAGTATTGATGGAAGTACCCAATTGTTATAGGTGAGTGGGATTAGTTGGGCTTTGTATATAAAGATGACTGGCACCATAACATACGTAATATAGTCTACTATTGCGTCGAGTAAAGCGCCGTCGAAATTAGGTATATTTTCGGCAGAATTCAGCTTTCGTGCTAACGTTCCGTCGATAGCGTCTGACACTACTGCCGCTGTCATCCAAATGAGTGCTGTTCTGTAGTGCAAGGCAAATATCTCCACTATAGATAAGAATCCAAATATGAGGCCGCTTGCAGTAACGAGGTGAGGTGTCCATGAGATGGCATTGTTGACTGCGGTTTGTAGAGATGTTGATGGTCTAGACATGAAATGTAGGTTCTGCTTATCTTATCTGATGCTATCTGAAGGCTTCCAAATTGTTACATAGTCATTATCCGAAAACGTGGTAATCCAGTTTCCATTCACGGAAAATTCTAAAGTAGTTGGTGAAATATTGGGCACTGAGCTACTTGAAAGTTCCTGGTGGGTTTTAGTGTCCCAGAGAGTGATGCTACCATTGGCGTCAACCGCAGCAAGTAGTTTTCCGTCTGGAGAGTATGCCAATGAAAGATATTCGGTGTTACTATCAGTGTTTGAATATACAGTTTCTTGCTTTCCTGAGTCTATATCCCAGGTGTGGATGTATCCGGTATCAGAGGATGTTGCTATATGGGTGCCTTGCGGATTGATTGTTGTTGCATGGGCATATTTGCTACGCATAAATGTTTGGGTGTTATCGCCGGTAGAAGTATCCCATAATTTTATTAGTGATGCGTAGTGCTGATTGATTGTGCCTGCCGTGTATATTGCTAAGATTTCCCCGTCTGGGGTGAAACGCCAATTGCTTATTGCGTCCTCGTGGGTCAATAGTGGTCCAAGCTTATTGGTGGAGATGTCGAACAACTGAGCCGACGCGCCTGATATGAACGCTAGTTGTGTCCAGTTTGTGTTGAATTCAACTGCATAGAATTGGCGAGCGCTCTGTGGCCACTCTATGGTCCTGCAATTGTTCGGGTTAGAAAGGTCACATATTTTAATCGCAGGAATATCATCTGCTGAAATTGCTGCAAAGTGTGAGCTATCGGGAGATAGATCTATTGATGAGATATGTCTATTTTGAGCAGGCCATGATTTGAAGTCGTATAGCGCGATAAGGTCGTCAGTTGCAAGGTCCCATAGATATATCATCTTGTTGGTGTCTAGCGCTAGGAGCATGGTCGAATCTTCTGAAAAAACTATGGAGAGAATGGGTCCATATGGGCCAAATAAGTGCTTTGGCGTGGGGTTTGGTAGGTCCCATATGGAAATTGGGTCTGTATAGGAGGTTGAGGCTAATAATTTGCCGGAGCTAGACATAAAAGCCAAGTGTGCGTTTGGGGCCTGTAGGGTTATGCTGGTTTGGGAAAGCAAATCTGTGAGGGTAATGGTCTGGTCGTGTACGTTGGCAAAGTACTGGCCACCGTTAGCTGATATTTTTGTGTACAAAGGGCTCATATCGATAGTGGCTACAGGAGCAAGAGAGGCTGCTGTTTCAGGGTTTAATTTAGGTGTAGCGGATTGTGATGTGATGGTGCAAGATGTAGCGCTGACAATTAGAGCTGTCGCAAATAAGATGGTTATGTGCAGTCGGTTGGTCAACATAATTGGTGTGTGTGTTTATAACGAGAGTGCTTATTATATAGTATGCGGCCTGTAACCATAGGTTTTTTCTGTTAAGTAAATTCTGAAAAAACTCTATTGGCGAGTAGGCGCCCTGAGGTAGTTAGACGTATACCGTTGTGGTCGTTGTGGAGTAGTCCTTGACTAACTAGTTGGGACAAAATGGCTTTGTAGTGGTTTTTTGGATTGGCTCCAAAGCGGGATTGGAATTCGTTGTGTCTTACTCCGCTCGCCAATAGATGTAGGCCTAGCATCATCGTTTCGTTCATTTCAGTATCTGTGTCGATCAGTGTAGATTGAATCATTGCGGGTGTTCCTGGATAATCCACGCGATGTTCCTTTGCAGAAACGTTTAAGTTAAGTAGCTTTATATATTCATATGGTGATTTTGTATTCGTGTATCTATGCTGTTTGTACCAGCTGTGAGCTCCAGCTCCTATACCTATATAAGGTAGATTTTGCCAGTATTGGAGATTGTGTCGGCATTCGGAATAATTGGAAGTTATAGACCAGTTAGAGATTTCATATTGGTTGTAATTATGTGACTTCAAAAAGGTATCGGCATATTTATACATGTTTGCGGTGATATCTGAATTTGGGTGTGGTAAATATCCTGAGTCGACTCTAGAAAACATTGGAGTGTCCTGTTCCAGATGGAGAGAGTATAGTGATAGATGTTGAGCTCCCAAATCTACGGCTTGCGATAAGGTGTGCTTCCATGACGACTCTGTTTGATTTGGTAGACCATACATTAGGTCTAAATTGATTTGGTTGAAGCCTGCTGATAATGCGTCCTTATATGACTGGATTACATGTCTAAATGTATGCAATCTGTCTAAAAGTTGCAGTTCGGAGGATATTGCCGACTGCGCACCTATGGAGATACGATTAAACCCTAGGTTTAATAGAGAGTTGAGGTAGACTGGATTTAGTGTGCCTGGATTTGATTCAAGACTTAACTCAATGTCAGGTTTCAATTCGAAAGTGGCTTTTACTGCGGTCAGGATTTGCGCCAATGACTTTGCAGGTAGCAATGATGGTGTGCCTCCACCGAAGAATATAGTGCCAATATTTGTAATTTCACAGCCTTGATAGTGCCTTATTTCTGTGCAGACCGCGTCGACATATGAGGGTATTAATGGATCGAGCCCTGCGTATGTATTAAAATCGCAATAGGAACACTTTAACCGACAAAATGGGATATGTATATATAAACTTATGGAATCGCTGATACTCATTTATCCTTATAGTATGCGTATAGGCATATGATATTAAGATTCATCTATCGAATTACTCTTGAACTGCGTATTATACAATTCCGAATATAGACCTTTAGAGCCCAATAGGCGCGAGTGTGAACCCATCTCAACAACTGAGCCATTTTCGATAACTATAATGACGTCCGCTGCTAATATGGTAGATAAGCGATGAGCTATTACGAGGCTAGTTCTACCAATAAAGAGCGGTTTTAGTGCAGATTGAATAAGTGATTCGGAACGCGAATCAAGAGATGATGTGGCTTCGTCAAGTATTAGTATACGGGGATCTTTGAGGATGACTCTTGCTATTGATACTCTCTGTTTTTCGCCGCCTGAAAGCTTGTAACCCCGTTCTCCGACTATTGTCTCTAAGCCATCTGGTAATCTGCTAATAAATTCTGTTAGGTTTGACGCTTTACATGCATTGGCAATTTGTTGTGCAGTTGCTTGTGGTTTAGCGTAACGTAAATTTTCCTCCAATGTGTCGTGGAACAAGTATGTTTCTTGGGTTACCATGCCTATTGTTCGGGAGAGTGAGTCAAGGCTAATATTTTTGATGTCTATATTGTCTATTTGTATGGATCCATTGGTTGGATCATAAAGGCGTGGCAATAAGTAGGTCAATGTAGTTTTACCGGCGCCGCTAGGCCCAACTAAAGCAGCGAGTTGACCTGGTTTAATAGTGAAATTGATATTGTTAAGTGTCCAATGTTGGTCCGGACCTGGTTTGGTACGTTGTTTGGGTTGACTGCTTGTAGCGTAGATGTCACGGCGTCGTGCATATGGGCGGGTTATTGCTGATAATGAAGTTGATGAGGTTATGTCGGCGGAGTTGGCATCTTTGTTATATGAAAAATAGACTTTGTCGAATTGGATTTTTCCATTGGGGTTAATGAGGTCATTTGGATTGTTGGAATCGACTATTTCATGAGGTAGATCGAGGACTTCGAATACTCTTTCGAAGCTAACCATTGATGTTGTAAAGTCGACTCGGGCATTAGCCAATGAACTTATTGGACCATAAAGATCTCGTAAGTATGCTGCGAAAGCTATGATTGTTCCAATAGTGAAGGCTCCTGTCAATACCAGGTGACCGCCATACCAAAACACAAGAGCAGTTCCAGTAGCACTTATGACTCCTAGCGCCATAAAGAACCAGCGACCAATAACGGCTGATCGTATGCCGATATCTGCGACCGCATTGCTTCTGCGCTGGAACTTTTGGTAGGTATCCGATTGTCGACCGAATAACTTCATTAGAAGTGCCCCGCTAACATTCAAGGTTTCATTCATAAGTATGTTCATGTCGGCGTTAAGGTCTAATGATTTCCGCGTTATGTCTCTTAGCCGGTTTGCTACCTTTCGCGCAGGCACCAAAAAGAGTGGCAATATCGCGATACTAATAATTGTTAACTGCCAGTTTAGGGAAAACATAATTGACAATGTAAAAATTACGCGGGTGGTGTTTGTTATGATACTAATTAAAGTTCCAGTAACTGCTCGCTGAGCTCCGACAACATCGTTATTCAAACGGGCCATTATTTCACCAGTCTTTGTGTTGGTAAAGAAGCGTAACGACATTTGTTGCATATGGCCATAAAGCTTTTGGCGTAGGTCGCGGATAAGGCCTTCGCCTACCGTTGAGCTGTGATAGCGTTGGGCAACTTGTATAGCGCCGGAGATTATAGGTACTGCTATCATTGAGATGGCCAACAAGTTTAGTTCGGTGTAATTCTTGTTTGGTAACGTGCTGTCTATTAGGCGTCGATATATAAGTGGTGGAAGTAACCCGAGGAGAACAGATAGGCTGATCGCTATAAGAATGATGACGATACGATGTTGGTATGGCTTTGCATATTGCCATACTCGTCGAAGCAGTTGGCGATCAATATTTGATTCGTTGCCGTCTTCGGCTGATAGATACTGCCACCAGCCACCCATGCCGCCGTGGAACATTGTGAGTGCGCTTTCCCGTAATGTAATATTATTGTACACTGAATATTGGCTGAATATTTGCATATAGATGTCGAGTTAATATCACGGCCTTATAGGAAATTTTTATATAGAGGATTAAACGAATGAGTATAGGAAATGATTCCGGTCATAGGCGCCTGATAATTTTAGGGTCAGGCCCAGCAGGCCTAACCGCGGCTATATATGCGGGTAGGGCTAATCTTCAGCCAATGCTATTGGCTGGTAATGAGCCAGGCGGACAGCTCACTCTAACTACTGACGTCGAAAACTACCCGGGGTATCCGGATGGCGTCCAAGGACCTGAGATGATGGAACAATTTCGCGCGCAAGCTGAAAGATTCGAAACAGAATTTGTAAATGGACATGTTGTTGGTGTCGAATTTGGACGAAGACCATTTGTGTTGCATCTGGAGGGTGGAAAAGAGCTTACATGTGAGTCTCTTATAATAGCAACTGGTGCATCTGCAAGATGGCTGGGTTTGGAAAGCGAGACAAAACTAAGGGGACGCGGTGTTTCGGCGTGTGCTACATGTGATGGTTTTTTCTTTAAAGATCGAGTTGTTGGTGTTGTAGGGGGTGGTGATACCGCAATGGAAGAAGCTCTGTTTTTAACTAAATTTGCTCGTCAAGTGCATGTTATACATAGAAGGGACGAGTTGAGAGCAAGTGCAATAATGCAGAAGCGCGCATTAGGTAACGAGAAGATTAGCTTTGTTTGGGATAGTGTAGTAGAGGAGGTTATTAGTGAGGATGGAGCTGCGGTGGAAGCTGTATCGTTACGGAACCTTAAGACTGATGATACTTCTAAGCTGTCTCTTGGTGGGTTGTTTATTGCAATTGGACATACTCCTAATACAGAAATATTTCGCGGTAAAATGAACATGAACGATGAGGGGTACATTGATACTGTAGAGCATAGCACTCACACTAGCGTCGAGGGTGTGTTTGCGTGTGGAGATGCTGCTGATAGTGTGTATCGACAAGCTGTTACTGCAGCAGGGACCGGGTGCATGGCTGCGATTGATGCGGAAAGATGGCTTTCAAGCATTGAATAAAATATGAATTACGGTTTTGTTATTGATAACCGCCTTTGTATTGGTTGTCATGCATGTTCAACTGCATGTAAGTCAGAAAATGATGTGCCTCTGGGTGTAAATCGTACATGGGTAAAGTATGTAGAAACTGGAATTTTCCCGAATAGTGGTCGAGAGTTTCAGGTTACGCGGTGCAATCATTGTGCTAATCCACCCTGCGTAGAGATATGCCCGGTATCTGCTATGTTTACCCGGTCTAACGGTATTGTGGATTTTGATAGTGACGCTTGCATAGGATGTAAGGCGTGCATACAGGCGTGTCCATATGACGCAATATATATTGATCCTGAATCGCTTACGGCTGCTAAGTGCCATTATTGTGCGCATAGAACGGAAATAGGGCTTGAACCGGCTTGCGTTGTGGTATGCCCGGAGCAGGCAATTATCGCTGGTGATATAGACGATCCGCAATCACGGATCAGGCAGCTGATTGATAATAACCAAGTTAAAGTTCGAAAACCAGAAAGTAGAACTAGACCAAACTTATTCTATATAGAGGGTTCGCGTGTTACGCTTGATCCAAATATCGTGACTGACAAACCCGCGACATATATGTGGTCTGATTCACATAGAGTAAATGGCGACACATCGAATTATTTTAATAGTGGTACTGTGAAAAAGGCCGGTGGCGATGATGGTCCTGTTCAGATTGGGGGAAAAGTGGCTCATCATATGGTCCAAGTTTCATATGATGTCAATCACAAAAAATCTTGGCACTGGCCTGTCGCGGCCTATTTGACGACCAAGGCCATAGCGGCGGGAACCTACGTAATGTTGATCGGTGCAGTTGCTTTGGGATTGTCAGATATTGGCAGCTGGTTCGCTACAATCATGGGTGTCATCGTACTAGGCGCTACGATCGCGACAGGATCTTTCCTTTGTATTGATCTTGAGCGGCCAGAACGTTTCCTGCGCGTTATTATGAGGCCTCAATGGCGTAGCTGGCTCTCGAAAGGAGCCTGGATTTTGGTTGGGTTTGGCGCAACGTCGGCAATTCTTCTGATGGTTAATTTAGGTGTGTATTTCGAGATTGATACGTTTGTTACTATGGGTGACATTCTGTTAAGTCCATCATCGTTTGCGGTATGGGGAATATTTACATCGGTACTAGCAATAAGCACTGCCGTTTACACTGCTTATCTTTTTCGTCAAGCAAGGGGACGTGAATTGTGGCAAGGCAAATATCTACCACTTCATATGGGAGTGCAGGCAGGTATTGCAGGTTTGGCTATATGCTTAATTCTTGCCGACTCGCTAGAAAATATGAGCAAAATTCATGAATATACTAGTGCGGCAGTAATGTGTGGACTGATTGTAAGTGGATGCATTATATGTTACGAACATGTTATTAATAGGTCAGCATCAACGGCAGTAAGGATTGCAAATCAAGCGCTCATGTTCGGAAGTTACAGGTGGTGGTTTTGGCTAGGTGGAATACTTTCTGGTCATGTCTTGCCGATGGTGCTTTTGATTATAAGAGGGGAGGTACTTGGATCGATTGCGGGAGTTTGCGTAATAGCGGGTCTGTTTTGCTACGAATATGGGTTTATATTGGCAGGTCAGGAGCCCTCGAATAGCTAATGGTATATAGTGAATTGATATGAAAAAGACAAAAATGATTCATGTGCAACAGCCTGATGGGAGACTTAGTAGTTATCCTCCACCTGATATGTGGCACGATTGGACTGAGTATGACAGTAAGGCCTGGCCACGCAAGGAAGAACGAAACTACACTCTAGTTCCGACAGTGTGCTTTAACTGTGAGAGTGGCTGTGGACTTTTAGCGTATGTTGATAGGGATACATATGAGGTACGCAAATTTGAAGGAAACCCAATACATCCAGGGAGTCGGGGACGTAACTGCGCTAAAGGTCCCGCTACTCATAACCAGATAAATGATCCCGATCGAATCCTCTATCCAATGAAAAGAGTTGGGAAACGAGGGGATGGGAAGTGGCAGAAAATTTCATGGGATGAGGCTTTAAACGAAATCAGCGCGAAAATGAGATCTAGCAGAAAAGTGAGGCGTGATGGAATCATGTATCATGTTGGGCGGCCAGGTGATGACCACTACACTAATAGATGTATAACTGCATGGGGTGTGGATGGACACAATAGTCATACAAATATTTGCTCATCCGGCGCGAGATTTGGTTACTACACATGGGGGGGATTTGATAGGCCTAGTCCTGATTATAGTAACGCAAAAGTAATACTGCTTATATCCAGTCATTTGGAAACTGGGCATTATTTTAATCCTCACGCTCAGAGAATTATCGAGGCGCAGGTGAAAGGCGCAAAAATCATTACGATGGACCCGCGCCTAAGCAACACGGCAAGTAAGAGCGATGTATGGCTTCCGACATGGCCAGGTAGTGAACAGTACGTGTTATTGTCAATTGCTAATTACATAATCCAAAACAAGTTGTACGACAGGGAATTTATCCATGACTGGGTTAATTGGCAAGAGACATTGGAAGCCGCTTCAACTGGCAAGCTACCAATAGAGGGAGACAGTTTTAAACGCCGAAATACCGAAGAATATTGTTTCGAGGATTTTGAAAATTTACTCGCCGAATTGTATCGTGAATTCACATTTGAGAGAGCATCTGAAGAATCCCAGGTTCCAGTCGATAGGATAGAGGATGCTGCTAGATATGTTGCGCAAAGCAAAGGAAGACTGGCCTCGCATACATGGCGGAGTGCTAGCATTGGCAATCTTGGAGGATGGCAGGTTGCAAGATGTTTGTTTTTCCTTAATGTTTTGACTGGAAGTGTTGGGACTAAGGGTGGTGTGGCCGCTAATGTGTGGAATAAATTTGTGCCAAAGCCGCTGTCTGTGCCACCGGCATTTAATGCCTGGAATGAATTGCAGATGCCCCAGGAATGGCCGCTGTCTTCGTATGAAATGAGTTATTTGCTGCCTCACTTTTTAAGCGAGGGACGCGGTGAGATAGATGTGTATTTCACGCGTGTATACAATCCAGTTTGGACCAATCCCGATGGTTTTATGTGGATGGAGATGTTGCAAGATATTGATAAGGTGAAGTGTTTTGTAGCATTGACTCCGACGTGGAATGAGACGGCAGTATATGCCGATTATGTTTTACCTATGGGGCATGCTAGCGAACGACACGATCTTGTTAGTCAGGAAACCCACGCAGGTAAATGGATAGCGTTCCGGCAACCTGTAGTTCGAGTAGCGATGGAGAGAAACGGAATTAACTGTGAGAGCACTATTGATAGTAATCCGGGTGAAGTGTGGGAGGAAAACGAGTTTTGGACGGAACTGTCAGTGCGGATGGATGCGGATGGTAGCTTGGGTATAAAACAATGGTTCGAAAGTCCTTATCGGAAGGGTGAAACTTACTCTCAGGATGATTACTATAGGTGGATTTTCGAGAATAGTGTGCCGGGACTTCCTGAGGCGGCAAATAAAGAAGGTTTGAGTGCTCTTGCTTATATGAAAAAATATGGTGCATTCGAGATTGAATCCGGTGCAGCGAAGCCCTTTGAGGAAGTCCTTCCCGCTAACAGTCGGTATATTACAAAAAATGGACTGGTGTACTGTGATGGGAAGGCGGTAGGGATTGATAATGGAAATAAAGTCTTGCGGGGCTTTGATACACCTAGTAGAAAGCTCGAATTTTTCAGTAGTACTATATCAAATTGGGGATGGGAAGATTTATGTCATGTGATTCCATGGCAAATAAAAAGCCATGTGCATAGGGACAATATTGATACCGACAATGGCCAAATGCTATTGCTACCTAATTTCAGGTTGCCGACATTGATCCATACGCGTAGTGCTAATGCAAAATGGTTGTATGAGATTAGTCATAAGAATCCCATATGGATGAATCCCGTGGACGCAAAAAATAGAGATATTAGTGAGGGTGATTTAGTTCGTGTGGAAACTGAAATTGGATATTTTGTTGATGGAGTATGGATAACCGAAGCTGTGAAGCCTGGTGTTATAGCACTTAGCCATCATCTTGGGCGATGGCGAGAAAACGATGGAGAAGGCGTTGGTGAAGGTATGAGTAATTTGGTCTCGATCAATACTGAAGGTGATGGGATTTATAAGCTGTCGGTTATTCGTGGTGCGTCGTCGTGGGTGTCTGGGGATCCAGATACCGAGCGGATTTGGTGGCAAAATGTAGGTGTACCGCAAAATTTGACCCACGGAGTGCATCCTGACCCAATTAGTGGTGGTCACTGCTGGCACCAGAAGGCAATTAGTGTAAAAATGGCAAGTATTGGTGATAAGGCTGGTGATGTTTATGTCGACACCAATAAATCACTAGCAGTATACAAGGAATGGATGAAAATGGTTAAGTCTGCAGCAACCCATAGTCCTGATGGAAGACGTCGGCCCTTGTGGTTCAATCGACCGCTTAGACCGATCGATGACGCTTATGATCTCCCGTGATACAGATAACAGATAAATAGTTATGAAAAATAATGGACTAAATGGTAATGCTGCATTTGATTGGATAGTCGGTGGAATACGTGATATTCCTCAATTCTTCGCGAAGCCGTTGCATGTGATTCATGATTACAGACCTTCGAATTTGCGGCCGGATATTATCGCGGGATTGAATGTGGCAGTTGTTTTGGTTCCGCAGGCGATTGCTTATGCGCTTATCGCTGGCCTGCCACCGTACATGGGTTTGTATGCTGCAGTTGTGGCTTCTATTGTGGGTAGTCTTTGGGGGAGTTCGTACCATCTGCAAACTGGTCCAACTAATGCAGTATCTCTACTTATGTTTTATTCACTGTTATCGGTTGCAGAGACTGGTTCGTACGAATTTATAGTGGCTGCCGGACTCATGGCCGTTATGGTGGGTGTAATACAGGTACTAGTCGGTATTGCCCATATGGGTGTTTTAGTGAATTTTGTATCGGATTCGGTAATCACCGGATTTACAGCAGGTGCCGGGATATTGATCGCTGTTAGTCAGCTTCCTCATCTACTAAGAACTCCAGTTGAATATGTTCCGGGTGTATACCGTATATTAGTGCAAATTGGTGAGGGATCAGCTGGAATACATCCCCCAAGCGTCGTTTTGGGTTTTGTCACATTAGCTGTGATGATTGGTGTTGGTACTATAAAACCTGGGATGCCAATTACATTTATTGGTATGGTTATTTCAGCGCTTGTGGTGGTAATTTTCGGGCTCGAGAAACAAAATGTTATTGTGTTAGGTGAACTGCCGCGACAGTTGCCGCCAATTGCAAATATCCCAATACTCGACCTCGAATTGATAGGCAAGCTTTCTACGGGGGCGCTGGCCGTCGCAGCAATTGGGTTGGTTGAAGCAATTTCAATTTCGAGATCTGTGGCTGCTGACAGTGGCCAACGGATTGATAGTAACCAAGAATTTGTTGGCCAGGGACTGTCTAATGTCTTCGCAGGATTGTTCAGTGGCTATTCGTGCTCAGGGTCATTTACTAGAACAGTTGTTAACTACTCCAGTGGAGGTCGTACGTCGATGTCCGGCGTTTATGCTGGGATATGGGTGCTCGTGGCTATCATGATATTTGGGCAGTTTGCTAGTTATCTGCCTCGGGCTGGGCTGGCATGCGTACTTATGGTGACGGCATGGAGAATGGTAAATAGGGTAGAGATCAGCCGTATCTTTAGGTCGTCGAATGGCGATACGATAATTATGATTGTAACGTTTATGGCCACATTATTTTTGCCGCTCGAATTTGCGGTACTGGCTGGGATGCTTGTGTCATTCGCGCAATATTTGGTGCAATCGGCTACTCCGCGTGTTTGGCCAGTAGTTCCAGATGATAACTTTCGGTATTTTCTGCCTGAAGAAGAACGATCGGTCTGTCCACAGCTGGGAATGATAGCTATTGAAGGTTCCTTATATTTTGGTGCTGTTCATCATGTGGAGAATGCGATACGTCTTAATTCTAGACAACATCCGGACCAGTATTTGCTATTGTTACGTCTGCATTTGGTGGATAAGTGTGACGTAAGTGGAATCCATATGCTCGAAGCAGTAGTAAGGAGGTATCGGGACAGAAACGGAGATGTATATGTGGTGGGAGCTAGGCCGCAGGTTGTTGATATGATGGAGGCAAGTGGCTTTATCGAATATATCGGTAGGGAAAACTTGTTGTCTCGCGAAAGCGCAGTAAGTCACTTGTTTCACAACATACTGGAAAAGAATATATGCAGATATCATTGTAATGTCCGTGTTTTTGCTGAATGTCAGCCTGTGATTAAATCGAGCGATATCAGTGATTCGACAACTGGAATAGAACTAAAGCAACATCAGGTGGATTATTGTTCAGCTGAGGAGTTGCAAAGGGCGATAGGGGCTGGATCTGGGCAAGCGCTAATTTTTGATGTACGAGAAAAAGACGAGTATAAACGAATCCATATTCCAGGCGCATCAAATCTGCCGATAACATATCTCATGAAAGGCATTGAGGGCGTGGCAAAAGAGTCGAGCGTGTACCTCGTGTGTAGATCGGGTCGGCGGTCGTTGCGTGCAGCCCATATGATGAAAACTTTGGGATATAAAAATGTGAAGGTTTTGGGTGGCGGGATGCTGGGTTGGGAGGCCGCTGGCTATAAAATTGTTTTCCGGACGGAAGGATCAGCATAAGAAATTGGTAGTGATAAGCTATGCGATGAACCACTGTAATGAGTAATGTCCGGCATAGGCTATCGACAGCATCTTGAGAAGATTTCCAAGGAAAGTTATTGATAGAAAACGTAATAATGGCAGTCTTAATGCGCCAGATGCCATGCCAACTAGATCAAAGAATGGATTGGGTATAATCGCGGCAACAAGTAATATTAGAGTGGTAAATTTCGTGTGGCTTTGCATTAGGGTGTAGAGTCGCCTATATAGTCTTGTATTTGAAATTACTGCTTGACCGGATACACCTGCGGCGTAACCACTGAGTTCTCCTAACGATGCGCCAGCTGCTGAGGCGAGACCCACAACAGTGGGATCAAGTAGAGCTCCGATTGCGTAGGTAAATAAGGCTCCAGGGGCTGGTAGGAGTATGGTTCCACTTGCGACTAGATTT
>MDTE01038846.1_pt1 | contig 15325 bp, 17 predicted proteins | sample 811231 | NCBI WGS metagenome assembly MDTE01 (sample SAMN05326651, study PRJNA326480) | marine metagenome | isolation source: seawater | place: Indian Ocean: Red Sea | collected 2010 | reverse complement strand
CCCGCCATTACGGTGCCATGGCACGTGACGCACTTGGAATTTTCCCTGACAGCGAGATAAAGAAGACCTTACTTAACGTTGTCGATTTTTGCATCGACCGTGCGCATTAGAAACGGCATACTCCTATGCATGCCTTCCTTTTTCAGGAATAGTTGAGGTGGTTGCGCGTCCATAGTGTTTGAAGGTTGTCCCGCCTTGCGGGGCTACAGGGTCAGCTTTATAAGTTCGCCCTTCTCGGGGAGTAGCTCAGCCTGGCAGAGCACCACGTTCGGGACGTGGGGGCCGGAGGTTCAAATCCTCTCTCCCCGACCATTTGCACCCACTGCCGGAATCGTCGACGTCAGGTGGCCCAGCCGCCGGCGAAGGGAAATATCTGGCCGACGAAGAAATCGCTTTCGTCGCCCGCCAGAAACAGCACAAACAGCGCATCTTCCCGTGCCGTTGCGAGACGGCCGGCCGGGACGGACTTCAGCCGCTCTTTAAATTCCGGCGTCTCGATATACTCGGGTGTGAAATAGCTCGGGTTCTCGACCAAACTCTGGGCCACGGCATTAACCTGGACATTGTGAGGCGCGACTGAGTTCCAGGGCGGCACGGCGGCCAGGTTGGCGATGAGCACGTCGACGTGGCCGGCCTCGTCGATGAGATTCTGAGCGGCGTCTCTTTGAGTGAGATCCCTGTCATCCGCGACAAGGACCGCGCCTTCCTCAGCGAATACCTCCGTGATCGCCGGGCCCATGAACGTGGACGCCTGCGTCACCACAACGCGTTTGCCTTCGAGTCTTTTCGACATTACTTACTCCGGTCTTGGACGACGTCATCACAATTCGATCAGACAAAGCACAAAACAACCCCCCTCTTTCCTCCTTCGCTCCCACCTGCGCCGAGGCTTCGGCAGGCAGGAAAGCTACGAAGGACAGGCACTCCCCCATTTTCGGAACAGATCAGATTCACGCGTCCGAACTGGACGCGATCTGCTCTCAGGGGGAGGACTCAAGTCGGGAGGCCGTGCACTTACTTCTTTGCGTTCTGCACGTTTCAGCAGACCAGATTCACGCAACTTCGTTGCGATCTGCTCTGTGGGCAAGGGAAAACAGCTGTGAATAACACACCCTCTCTTTCCTTCTTCGCTCCCGCCTGCGCCGAAGCTTCGGCGGGCAGGAAAGCCACGAAGGACAGGCACGCGACCGGCTGACGTCCTAGAAACCGCTCTCGCGGCTTCAATCCCGGACCAGGGCACAGCGGGGGCGGGCCCACAGGCGATCCAGATAGCGGCCCAGCGCCGGACACGCGTCGAGATGCCCCTGCCGCCATCCCCAGTTCACGGACCATCCGGCGACGATGTCGGTCACGGTGAAACGGTCTTCAACGAGATAGTCGTGCCCGGCCAGGTGGGCTTCCAGCACCAGCGCGCTGCGTTTGAACATCTCCACGTTCTGCCCGAACCCGGCGGTGATGCGCTTCTCCTCGGGCAACACAAAGCTGTTGACCGTGGAGTTCCAGAGCCATGAATCCATCTCGGTCAGGCTGAACGAGACCCACTGATCATGCTCGGCACGGGCAAAGGTTCCGGGCTTGGCAATCAGGTCCGCCTCAGGGACGCGATCCGCGATGTGGGTGCAGATGGCCGCGGACTCGAACAGCGTTTCGCCATCGATCACGATCACCGGTGCCTTGCCCAAGGGGTGATACTTCCGCTGCAGTTCGACGAGGTCGGCCAGCCCTTGTGGCTTGGGGTCACCGGGGCCGGCCAGGTCGCTTCGATCGACCGAGGTGTATTCAACGCCGGCCTCGTCCAGAGTCCACTTGGCACGCGCAGCGCGGCCGGAGTCAGCGCCATAGAGGGTCACATCCATCTCACGTCCTTCCAAGATTGCTGCGGCGTGAGGCCTTCGCAGCCATTCGCCGGCACACCGTCACGCGTACTCCGCCTCGAGCGCCTGGATGCGCTCGGCGACGATACGCTGACGCTCCGGCCCGACGACATCATCCGCATCGAGGACGACATCGTTGACCCTTTTTGCAACGTCGGCGATCAGGTCCCGCTCGTCAGTGCCGGGAACGGGCGGGACCTTGAGAACCGTGTCGTAGACATAGCTCGGCACCGGCCGCTCCGCCGTCCCGAGGCCGGCGGCGAAATGCGGATTCGGCGGGGTCTCGCCGCGCACTGCCTGGCGGAGCAGACGGCGGTGCAGCACCACACCGGCGTCCGTTGTCCCAAGGTGTTCCAGGTCATGGACCGCGATCGGGCGCTGACTGACGATCGCGTCCCAATCGCCGGGCTGGCGCTGTTTCTCCTCGTACGGCCGATCCCCGCTCTGCCCCGGCGCAAAGTCGACCATCCCGGGGCCCACGGCGTCCCAGTCACCCTCGCCACGGGGGTCCACGACATCGTTGAAGTATCGCCACCCGAAAATCCAGCAGTGCCTGTCATCGATCGGGACCGTCCAACGGATCAGTGATGCACGGGTGAAATAGTGCTCGCGCTCGCCGTACTCCCACAGGGTTCCAACCTGGACAAAATTGGGCAGGACGCCGTGATTGGTGCGCAGCCAGATACGGTCTTCCGGCATGCGGCGGCCGGCCACCCACATGGCACCGTTGCCGTTGTCCGTGGGCATGAACTGCATCACCGGCATGACCCCCCAGGCTGGCGTGATCTGGATATCGCTGATGTTGCTGTGCAGGAACACGCCGTGGACGTGGTCCATGGCGTTTTCGTGGTTCTGGAGCCAGTTGCAGGAATGCCAGATCGAGTAGGCCTTCACGCGCGTGTCCGGCGAATCGAAGGTGTCGTAGATCGGGAAGGAAGGGCGGGACTCCGGCGGACCCATGTAGGCGAAGACCAGACCGTCCTTCTCCAGCGCGGGATAGGCCCCGTGGAAGAGACTGTCCTTGAGTTTGGAGTCGGGCGGCTCGCCCGGCGTCTCGAGCACGCGGCCGTCGACATCGAAGAGCCAGCCGTGATAGCAGCAGCGGATGCCGCGTTCGGAAACGATGCCGTATTCGAGCGACGTGCCGCGATGGCTGCAATGGCGGTGGAGAACGCCGACCTTGCTGCGCTTGTCGCGGAAGGCGACCAGGTCCTCGTTGAGGATCCTGATGGCCTTGGGAAGATCGGTGAGATCTTCCGACAGGCAGACCGGCTGCCAGAACCGGCGCATATATTCCCCCATCGGCGTCCCGGGCCCCGTATGGGTGAGCTCGGCATCCTCCACAGGGACGTCGCGGCGAATTTTGCTGCCGTCGATTGAGGCCGCCGATCCCGGGTGCTGCTCACTCGATATGCTCATTGTGTTGCTTCCCCTGCAGGAGCCAGGCCACTTCGTTTCGGCAACCCCGGCCGTCGTGTTCTGCCCCACACATAGCAAAGTTGGGCAACCCCGGAAAGATGGCCCGGGAAAGGTGGAACCCATGGTCCGACGATCAATTCACCCCCCTCCCGGCCTCCCCCTGCATTAGTGGCCGTTCAGATTCACGCGTCCAAACTGGACGCGATCTGCCCTGTAGTGGGAGGAGATCGCGTTTCAAGGTTCTCCCTCCCCCTAGCAGGGGGAAGAAAGGTTGGGGTGGACACCGGTTACATCAGTCCATTTCACACAAACACAAAACGCCCCCTCTACACTCCCCCCGAACTCGGGGGGAGGACTCCAGCTGGAAGATCACCAAAGCATTCCCCCGGGTGTGATCAAATGGATAGAGAACCGGTCGTCCCGGCCGAAATTGCACTTCTTACCCGAACTGCTAGCATCGTCACATGCTGACGCCTGAAGAGATCGCTCAGTACCGGGAAACCGGTCAGGTCACGCCGAGATTCCAGCTGGGAGACGACATCGTCCGCGCCATCGAGGAGAAGATGGCGGACCATTTCGCGGCCAGGCCCGAACTGGGGGTTGACGGTTCGCTTGCCTACGCGCCGCCCGCGACATCCCAGTTCACCGACTGCCTGATCGAGACCGACAGGAGCTGGCTCGACTTCGCCGCCGATCTGGACATCCTCGATATGGTGGGCCAGATCCTCGGTGACGACATTATCGTCTGGGCCTCGAATATCTTTTGCAAGGAAGGGGCCGGTGACAGGGCGACGCCGTGGCACCAGGACGGCCTGTACTGGCCGATGCGGCCCCTGGAGGCCTGCTCGGTGTGGATCGCCATCGATCACTCGACTCCGGAGAACGGGTGCCTCCGCATCATTCCGGGATCTCACAAGGCAGGGCGAGTGCTCCGGCACGGCGCCGATAACAGCGGCAAGCATATTCTCTGGCCCAGCGATCAGACCGTTTCCGCCGCGGACATGCCCGACGTCGAGCCGGTGGACGTGGTGCTGGAGCCCGGCATGGTGTCCCTGCACGACATCTTCACCGTTCACGGGTCTGCACCGAACACTTCCGGCGCACGCCGCGCGGGACTGGTCTATCGCTATATGCCGGCGAGCTCGCACTACGACCGGGATCTGGCGGCCAAGCTCGGCGGAACCTATCCGAAGGGCACGCACATGAGCCCGGAACGCTCGTCGATCAGCGAGCTTCATCTAGTGCGGGGCGTCGACGTGAGCGGACTCAACGACGTCTGGCAGCCGACGGCTTAGAATTGCCCCGGCGATCATCCGATGCCGGTTACCAAATCGAACAACACACCCCACCTTTCCTCCCCCTGCTAGGGGGAGGAAAGGTGGGGTGGACACCGGTCGTATCATTTGAAGATTTGAAAAATCAAAAACGCCCCCCTCTACACTCCCCCGAACTCGGGGGGAGGACCCAAGATGGGAGATCGGAACTGCACCGCTAGGGTTCCCTCTCCCTCTGCAGGGAAAGGGTCAGGATGAGGGTGGACGGCGGTAGCGTTGACACTTATCCCGGCTGTACGATCAGTGCCATAGCTGCGCCAGATTTGCGAAATACAGAGAAGGGCCCGCCATGAAAGGCATCGTGTTCACCGGACAGCGGAACATCGAGCTGAGGGATTTTCCCGATCCGACCCCAGGCCCCGGCGAGGTCGTCCTGGAGATCAAGGCATCGGGCATGTGCGGCAGTGACCTGCATTACTACCGTTCCGAAGAAGGCGCGACGGCGATGGCCAAGGCCCTCGGGATCCGTGGCGCAGGCCCCGAGGTGATCGCCGGGCACGAGCCCTGCGGCGTGGTGGTCGCGCGCGGTGCCGGCGTAGAGGAGCGGTTCGCGCCCATCGGCGCGCGCGTGATGGTGCATCACTATGACGGCTGCGGCATCTGTCCCTCCTGCCGGCAGGGCTGGGCGCAGTTGTGCGAGGACGCGTTCACCATTTACGGGGTCACCGGCGACGGCGCCCACGCACCCTATATGAAGGTTCCGGCGAACACGCTGGTGACGCTGCCCGATGGGTTGAACTTCGCGGAGGGCGCCGCGATTTCCTGCGGCACGGGCACCGCCTACGCCGCGATCAAGCGCATGGATCTTCCGGCCGGTGCGACCCTGGCCGTCTTCGGGCAGGGACCCGTGGGCCTGAGCGTCACATTGCTGGGGGCGGCGATGGGCGCACGCGTGATCGCCGTCGATATCTCAAAGGAACGCCTGGAGCTGGGGAAGTCTCTGGGCGCAGACGCGCTCATCAACGCCGAAACGGATGACCCGATCGAAGCCATCCACGAACTGACCTTCGGCCATGGTGCGGACTACACCATGGAATGCATAGGCCTTCCGGAAACACGGATCGCCTCGATCCGCTCAACCCGGGTCTGGGGCACGACGTGCTTCGTCGGCGAAGGCAAGGATGTCACCATCGACGTCAGCAAAGACCTGCTGAGAAGGCAATTGACGTTGATCGGGTCGTGGACCTTCAACACGATCCGCCAGGGCGAGTGCGCAACCTTTTGCGTCGAGCACGACGTGCCCGTCGATAAGGTCTTCACGCACCGCTACGCGCTCGAACAGGCTGACGAGGCCTACGAACTGTTCGACACGCAGTCGACTGGGAAAGGCGTGTTCGTATTTTAGGAAGGTCAGACCATGTGCAGCGAAATTACTGATAGTGCGGAACTGCGGGCGCTTTACGGCGAGCCTATCCAGCGTTCGGCGGCCAAGGCCCTGGCGAAACTCGACAAGCACTGCCGGGCCTTCATCGAGCTTTCGCCCTTCTGCGTCCTCGGCACTGCGGCCGCGGATGGCTCGGCGGACTGTTCGCCGCGCGGCGACGCACCCGGCTTCGTTCAGGTCATCGACAACGAGACCCTGTTCCTCCCGGACCGCCTCGGCAACAACCGGGTGGATTCGATGTCCAACATCGTGGAGAACCCCAACGTCGCCCTCATCTTCCTGGTGCCGGGCATGAACGAGACGCTGCGGGTCAACGGCCAGGCGACCATCTGCACGGATGAAGCCGTCCTCCGGGCCCACGAGGTCAACGGCAAGGTTCCCCAGTCGGGGCTGATCATCAAGGTGGACGAAACCTTTCTGCATTGCGCCAAGGCCTTGATGCGCTCGCACCTGTGGGACGAAACACGGCACATCGACCGCAAATCGTTCCCGACCTTGAGAACCATCCTGGGAGACCAGACCGGGCTGCCGTCACCCGAGGTCAGCGATGACTACTACCGGGAACGGCTCTACTAGGATTCCCGCCGGTCCTACCCGCCGACCGCGGGCGATCTGACCGACCGATTGCCTCGCGCGACCGCTCCGCCTACCGTGACGCGATTTTCACAGAGGATGGAACGGTCATGCGCGTCGGAGTCATCGGTCTCGGTACCATGGGTGGGAATGCCGCCCGCAACATCATGCGCCACGGGTTCGACCTGGTGGTCCACGACATCCGCAGGGAAGCCGCGGAACCGCTCATGGAGCTCGGCGCGGACTGGAGCGACAGCCCCGCGGGTCTCATCTCGCGCGTCGACGTCGCCGTCACCATGGTCTTCGGGCCCAAGGAGATCGAACAGGTCGTGCGCGGCGAGAACGGGCTGCTGTCGGGCGACTGGCTGGCGCCCTGGGAAGTCCAACCGGAGTGAGGCTACCCCACTCCGCCGAATCCTGAAATCGGGTTGGGGAATTGAGTTGGTGCAAATTTGGGGAATGCGAATAACATTGCGACATGACGGTCAGCGCAGCAGTTGGTGACACCGCCGACGTTCCGGTCCGCGACGGACTGTCCCGGATCCACCGCCGGACGTGGCAACGCCTGGCCGAGCCGGGAACCTGGTGGGACGGTGTCACCCGCGTCGCCATCGCGGCGGAAGTGCGCCACGCAGCGGATTGCGCCTTGTGCGAGATGCGTCGGGCGGCCCTATCGCCCTACGCGGTCACGGGAACCCACGACAGCCTCGGGATGCTGCCGGAGCCGCTGGTGGATGTCATTCACCGGATCGTCACAGACCCGGGACGTCTGAGCCAGAGCTGGCTCAACGGCATCCTTGCGGGTGGCCTGAGCGATGCCGAATATGTCGAGACCGTCGGCATCATCGTCAATGTGCTGGCGGTCGATCAGTGCCGACGGGGCATCGGGCTGGATCCCCTGCCCCTGCCTGAGCCTCGGCCCGGCGAACCGATACGATATCGGCCCAGGGGCGCGAAACCCGGGCCCGCCTGGGTCCCGTTGCTGGCTCCCGAGGACGTCGACGAAGAGGACGCGGATCTCTATCCCGACGTTCCCCTGGTGCCCTACGTGTTACGGGCGCTGAGCCTGGTGCCGGCGGAAACGCGCGCCTATCAGGCCATCGCGCACGAGCAATATACGCCGGCGGGCGCGAGCTGGGATTTTGACCGGAAGGTCCGCGAGATCACGTTCGCACAACTGGAGCTCATCGCCTCGAAGGTGTCGGTGCTCAACGGCTGCTTCTACTGAACCGCCGGCCATTCGGCGAGGCTCCGTGAGAGCCTGAAGCACGACGGCAAAGACAGTGACCTGCAATTTCTGGTCGATTCCGAGGCCGACGACGGCACGGTACCGCACGCGGCCCTGCTGGTCCGCTTTACCGAAGCCCTGATCAGCGGAGGCGACGCGGCCCTCGACGCGGTCCGGGCTGAGGTGCTCGACACCCTGGGCCCGGAGGCGCTCGTCGACGCTGCGGCCGTGGCCGGTGCCTTCGAAGGCTTCACCCGCATCGCCGATGCCATCGGCATCCCGACCGAAACCATCAAGGTCGAAGTCACCGAGGATTTCCGGGCGGGGCTCGGCGCCGACGCGTTCACCGGCGCGCAGAACCTTGGTGCAGCTCCGGTTCGGGAGGACGCCGACGAGGCCTACTGGGGTCCGGCTAGAGTGAAGTGAAAGTCTTCGGCCTCCCCCTGGCAGGGGGAGGAAAGGTGGGGGTGGACTCCGTTTGCCGTCGAGCCATTCCACACAAACACAACTTCCCCCTCTACACTCCCCCCGAACTCGAGGGGAGGACTCAAAATGGGAGATCGGGCGCCAACTTCGCTGCGATGGGAGGGGACAGAGTGAGGGTTTTCGCTACAGCGTGAATTCACGGCGGTCGTAGGCGCGCTGCCACTTGCCGGCCAGCTCATCATCGAAGACGAAGGTCCCGTCGGTGGTTGCGGTGACCCAGGCATCCTGCTCCATCTCTGATTCGAGCTGTCCGGGCGACCAGCCCGCGTAGCCAAGGGCCAGAATGCTCTTGCGCGGCCCCTTGCCCTTGGCCAGTGCCAGCAGCAGGGCGGAATCTTCGCCCGGAGTCATGGCGAAGATGTCGTTGACGACGATGGTGTGCACACTGACGTAGTCGGGCGTGTGCAGCACGAAACCCTGGCCGAACTCGACCGGACCGCCGAAATGGATACGGATCGTGCGGCCGTCCGTATCGATCGGCGGCGCATCCTTGCTCATCAGTTTCTCGACGGGCTCTTCACCGAGCAGCTTGTTGATGATGAGGCCGAACGCCCCCTGTTCGTCATGGGCCACCATGTAGACCACCGACTTTTTGAAACGGGGATCGGACATGCCCGGCGCGGCGATCAACAACTTGCCGGTCAGAAACTTGGAACGGGGATCCTCCTGAGGTGCCTGCCCCACGGCCGCAAGGGACGAGATGGCGGCCAGCAGGAGAAAGACCGCACCGACGAGAGCGCCGGCCGACGTCATCCGAACCCGTTTTCCCATGAGCGATGAGGTCATGGATCCAATTCTAGCGTATCTCCACACGACCTGCGCGATGGGTGTGGTAGAGATGGGGTCCCGTGAAGCGGGCGAGACCGACGCGAGGCCTACCGGAACGAATGACGACGACAATCGACTACGACACTGTTGGCACGGCACTGGGCGAGGCCGGTCTCATCGCACGCGGCGGTTTCCACGTGGATGAGGCGGATGGCGTCCCGGCGATGGAATCAGGCAAAGCCGCCGCAACGGTGGTGCTGGCGGGAAATGTCGGCGGCTCCCTCTGGCGGTCTTTCGCGGCAGCGCGCCCGGCGGAAAGCGCGGATAACGAGACCCATCCGACCCTGCTCGACGACTGGTCCCGCCGTGTCCTGACGCGGGTCGCAGAAACCCTCGGCGGGCCGGCGGCGTGCCTGCCGCTGTTCCCCTTCGAGGGCCCGCCGTTCCTGCCCTTCATCCGCTGGGCGCAAAGGGCCGAAGCGGTGTTTCCATCTCCCATCGGGCCGCTGATCCACCCCGACCACGGTTTGTGGCATGCCTATCGCGGTGCACTGGCCTTTGCGCAACACATTCCGCTGCCTGCGCGCATGGACCGTCAAAGCCCGTGCGAGACGTGCGTGGAGAAGCCCTGCCTGACCGGCTGCCCCGTCGGAGCCCACGCGCACGGCGCCTTCGATCTGAGCCTTTGCATGGGTCACGTCGTGGCGGACGCTGGTGCGCCCTGCATGGCGAACGGCTGCCTCGCCCGCCGGGCCTGCCCCGTCGGCGGCGAATTCCGCTACGCGCCGGACCAGGCCCACTTTCACATGGTGGCGTTCCGTCGGACCAACCGCCGCGTGCTGGATTAGCGGCCGGTCAAAAAAGGAAACAAATCCTCCCTCTACACTCCCCCCGAACTCGGGGGGAGGACTCAAACTGGGAGTTCGAGCACCAACTTCGTTGCGATCTGCTCTGTGGTGGGAGGAGATCGTGTGTCACAATTCTCCCTCCCCCTAGCAGGGGAGGATAGGTGGGGGTGGACTTCGGTTACATAGAATCCCTCTGCTCACACGTCTGAAGAGAATGAGATCCCGCACCCATGGATTCCGTGGGATCGGACCGTTAGATTGCGGAGCAGGCGAAGCCCGGTCACGCCCCGCGTGACCAGACGAACGAACAGGAGAGTGAGAATGGATTTCGGCCATTTCAGCCTCATGGGCTATCGCGAGAAGGGGTTCTCGACGGAGGACGTCTTCGGCGAGCACGTCGAACAGGTGAAGCATGCCGACCGCCTCGGTTTCGAAATCGCCTGGTTCGCCGAACATCACTTCTCCAACTATTGCGTCTGCCCCTCGCCGCTGATGATGGCGGCAGCCTGCGCCAGCACCACGGAAAACATCCGGCTCGGCACTGCCGTGATCGTGACGCCGCTCTATCATCCCTCGCGACTGCTGGCCGAGATCGGGATGGTGGATGCGCTGAGTTCCGGGCGCCTCGTCCTCGGCGTTGGCAGCGGCTATCAGCCCTACGAGTTCGACCGGTTCGGCGCCGATCTCGCCGATGCGCGCGACATGCTGGAGGAATTCCTCGACATGCTCGAACTGGCGTTCACGCGCACCACGTTCACGTACGAGGGTAAGCACTACAACCTGCCCGAGACCCATATCAGCGCCCGGCCGGTGAACGGCATCCCCGAAATCTGGCTCGCCGGCGACAACGAGATGGGTCACCGGCTGGCGGCCCGGCGCGGTCTCGTTCCCATGTTCACGGCCCGCTGGAACGGCGCCGATTACATCGCTGAGATCCGCGGCCGCATGGAAGAAGCCTGGAAAACGGAGGGCAAGGACCCCGCGAATATGCCCCTGGGCATCCAGCGTTTCCTGTGCGTGACCGACAGCAAGGAGGAAGGCCTGGCCTACGCGGACTGCGCGCGCCACCAGATGCGGCTTGCCTCCGCCCTGAGGCGGCGGGCCGAGGTGATGGACGGCGGCATGATGAACGAGATCCCGTTCCCCGATGAACCGCTGCTCGAGGTGATCGCCGGCAACATGCTGATCGGGGACTGCGAGACCATCGCGGAGAAGCTCGCCGAAGAGATCCGCGCGGGCCGGCCCAATCACATCATGTTCCATGTCCAGGTCGGGGGATCCGGTCAGGCCCAGGCCCTGAACACCATGGAGAAATTCGCCACCGACATCCGGCCCCTGCTGGAGAAGGAGTTGGGGCCACTCAAGGATATCGGCGCCCAGCTGCCCCAGGCCGCCGAGTAACGTTCGATCGATCATACGTTAGGGGAAACAACCATGACCGCCTATGTCATCGCCCACGCGACCATCAAGGATCAGGACAAGCTGAGTGAGTATGGCGCCATTGCCGGCCCCTCCATCAAGGCGGCCGGCGGCGAGCTGGTCACGGCCGCAAAAGTCAGCGATGTGCTGGCCGGCAGCCACGATCATGGACGCTGCGTGATCATCCGCTTCGAGGACGCCCAGGCCGCCCGCGACTGGTACGGATCGGACGCCTATCAGTCGGCGCTGCCGATCCGCGAGCAGGCCATGGACGCCGTTTTCGTGATCGTCGAGGCGCCACCGAAATAGGTGGGATGCGCGGTCGGCACGACCGCATACAGAACTGCGTCACGGCAGGGGCGAGCGCGGGTTGATCAACTCCCGATCCCTGAGTGCCGCCCAGAATTCCGCCGGGATGTCGTGGCGGAATGCTGCGAGATTGGCGGTCAGTTCGTCCGGTGTGCGTGACCCCGGGATGACGCTCGCCACCACGGGGTGGGCGAGCGGAAATTGGAGTGCAGCGGCCGCCAGCGGCACGCCGTATTCCGCGCATACGCCTTCGATGACACGCACGCGGTCCAGCACCTCCTCGGTTGCGGGCAGGTAATTGTAGGTCGCCCCCGGCACCGCGCCCGTCGCCAGAATTCCGGAATTGAATGGGCCGCCCATGACGATCCCGATCCCCCGTTCCTCGCACAGCGGAAAGAAGGTATCGAGCGGGCCCTGCTCGAGCAGAGAGTAACGGCCGGCCAGAAGAAAGCAGTCGAAGTCGGCGGCACGGGCAAAACGCTCGCACATCTCGGTGTAGTTGTTGCCGGCGCCGATGGCCTTGATCACGCCCTGATCGCGTAGTTCCGCCAGGGCGGGAAAAGCCTCGTCCATGGCCTGCTTGAAGAACGCTTCGAGCTCGTCGGGAGAGTGCAGAGCGGCATCGATGTTGTGGATATAGAGCGCGTCGATCTCGACGATCCCAAGTCGCTGGTAGCTGTCCTCGATCGACCGCAGGATTGCCTCGCGGGTGTAGATGTCCTGGAGCCGAAAGGGCAGCGGATCGTGGAAGAGCCCGTCGCGGGCCACGCCAGCATCGGGAATGCACATGCGCCCGACCTTCGTGGTGAGCACGTAGCTGTCGCGCGCATACCGCCGCAGGACATGGCCGAAACGGTGCTCGGCAAGGCCGTGGCCGTACTGCGGTGCCACGTCGAACAGCCTGATACCCGACTGGTAGGCGAGATCGATGGTCGCGAGGGCATCATCCTCATCGACCGGTGCCTGAAAATTGCCGAGCGGCGCGCCTCCGAGTCCCAGGACCGTCAGCTCGACATCCGTTCGACCCAGCCGCCGGCGTTCCTCGACCTGCATTCCAGAGCTCTCTCTCTGATCCTCGTCCGGGTCAGGATCCCCCGAGACCGAGCTCGCCGCCATCCACGGTGACGCAGGAGGACGTCATGTAGGACGCTTCGTCGGAGGCGAGGAACAGGATGACATTGGCGACCTCCACCGGGGCGGCGGGCCGCTTCAGCATCGTGTTGGAACTGAATTCCGCCTTGTAGTCCTCGAAGCTCTTGCCCGCATCATCGGCGCGCTTCTCGTGGAAATCGGTGAAGATGGGACCCGGCGCCACCGCCATCACCCGCACGTTATCTGCCGCATGATCCCTCGCCATACTTCGTGTCAGACCGAGTATGGCGGCCTTGCTGGTGTCGTACTGCACGCATTTGTCGCCCGCCTGAAAGGCGCGGATCGACGCCACGTTGACCACGACGCCGCCACCGCCGTCCTTCATCGCCGTGATCGCCGCCTTGGAGCCGAAAATACAGCCCTTGAGATTGACGCCGAGGATACGGTCCCAGCTGGCCTCGGAGGCCTCGGTGACATCCTCGTAGTTGCGGATCGCGGCGTTATTCACCATCACATCGAGGCGACCGAAGCGTGTGACGGTATTGGCGACAACCTTGGCGGTGTCGGCCTCCTTGGAGACGTCGGCGGCCATGAAAACCGCATTTTCCGCGCCCAGCTCCTTTTCCAAGGCGCTGCCCTTCTCGGCATTCATGTCGCAGAACACGACCTTCGCGCCCTCTTCGAGGAACCGCCTCACCGTAGCACCGCCGATGCCGCCCGCGCCGCCGGTAATGGCGGCCACCTTCCCGTCCATACGTCCCATGTTTCTTCTCTCCTCTCGCAATGAATTGACGATCGATTCTCGCTCTTGTCTCTAGCCCGGGTTCTGCAGCACGAAGAACACCGACCGGGTCGGCGACGTGAAATCGCGCCGGTGCATCAGGAATCCGGCGCCCGTCAGCTTGGATTCCAGCGCTCTGAGACCATGGCCGCGATAGCCCACCTCCCACTTGTGGCCGTACGGATCGGACTCGGCATCGAAGGTAAAGGTCTTGAGGAACTTGAGCGACTTGAGACTCATCATTTGCCGCGCGGTGTGGCCGTTGAAGTAGGCCCGAAACTCTCCCTGAAATCCCTGATAGGGAACCGAGATCACGAGCCAGGGCACACCGCTGTCGCGGAACTTGGCCAGAATGCCATCGACATCATCCCAGTAGAGGTGTTCGAGCGTCTCGCAGCACAGGATGCAATCGAAGCCCGAGAGCGCACCCGGCTCGACGTCCGCCAGTTCCGCCTGAAGGTACTCGATCTCGGGATGCGCATACTGGGGCGGCAGCCGATCCAGCGTGGTCACCGAGAATCCCGCGTTGTGCAGCATCGCGGAAACCAGCCCCAGTCCCGGACCCACTTCGAGCACCGAGCGCACCTCGGGCAGGTCCTGCAGCAGATGCACCTGGAACCATTGGTGGGTGATCCGCTTCTCGGAGTAGTAGCGGAACCATTCGGCCCGGCGGGCCGCGGGGTCATCGGAGTAGTCCATTCTCTGACCTTGATTGACCGGACAGGTTCGCTGAGCGATCCAATCTAGACAAGGGGACGCATCTTGGATTCCATGATACGACGGTGACAACATGATTTGCGAACATCGCAACAGCAGAATTGCCGGGAGACAACATGGCGACTGAGATCCCCTATGTGCGCGACCTGACCTTCGAGTACGGCCAGGTCGACCAGGTCTCGCCGCTGATCCGCCGAGTCATTGCCGAGAACCCCAGTGCGTTCACGTTCCACGGCACCGGCACCTACATCGTCGGCAAGGGCGACGTCGCGGTGATCGATCCGGGCCCGTTGGTCGATTCGCACATCGAAGCTCTCGGACGCGCCCTGGAAGGAGAACGGGTCAGCCATATCGTCATCACCCACACCCATCGTGACCATTCGCCCGCCGCACGGGACCTGAAGGAAATGACCGGTGCGCCAACCTACGGGTTCGGCCCGCACGGCTCGGGACGCCCCGATACGGGAGGTGAAGTAGAAGAAGGCGCCGACCGGGACTTCGACCCGGATGTGCAGGTGCGTGACGGCGACGTCATTGAGGGCGACGGATGGACGCTCGAAGCAGTGCATACACCCGGGCACACGTCGAACCACCTGTGCTACGCGCTCGACGAGGAGAATGCGCTGTTCTCGGGCGACCATGTCATGGGCTGGTCAACGACCGTCGTCTCACCACCCGACGGGGACATGCAGGCCTATATGAACAGCCTCGAACGCCTGAAAGCGCGCGGAGAGCAGACCTTCTGGCCGACCCACGGTCCGCCCATACCCCGACCGAACGAATTCGTCGGCGCGCTGCTGGCGCACCGGCACGAGCGTGAAGATCAGATCATGGCGTGCCTGGCCGACGGTCCGTCGACGATCCCGCGCATGGTGGAAACGATGTATGCCGACGTCGGCCGGCACCTACACGCGGCGGCGGCGCGATCGGTTCTGTCCCACCTCATCCACATGGTCGAAACCAGGCGCGTACATTGCGACGGCCCGCCCGGGCCCGATACGTCCTATCGCCTCGATTAGGTTTATTCGGCGGCGGCGACGGTAGGCAACACGTAGTCGCGATACTCCTCGCGGAGCTGTGACTTCAACAGCTT
>MDTE01070196.1_pt1 | contig 15327 bp, 4 predicted proteins | sample 811231 | NCBI WGS metagenome assembly MDTE01 (sample SAMN05326651, study PRJNA326480) | marine metagenome | isolation source: seawater | place: Indian Ocean: Red Sea | collected 2010 | reverse complement strand
TTCCGGTACATCAAACCTGATTGTAGTAACAGGGTTAAATGGATTTGGATAGTTCTCATAAAGCGCAAACTCAGTTGGCAAATTAACTTCACCTTCATTAGACACTGTTGATGAGGACCAAGCCAAGAAGTTACCCAAAACAGCTTGTTGAGAAGAATCTGGTAACATACCCAGAATAAATGCAGTGAAAACTACATTACCATTTTCTGTTGAGTTATAGTAATAAGGTACGCCAAGAGCAGCAACATCTGAATCAGCACTTACAAACGGACTCGGAAGTTGAAATTCAGTATTATACCAAAGTGGATCCAATATATCAGCCATAGATGCATAATAAGATACACCTGTATTCATTGTAAGATGACCTGTACCCATATCAGCAGTCACAGCTACATCATCCAAAACATTTACACTATCATAACCTATATCATGCATTACCCATTCAACGCCTAAATATTCATAAGCAAAATGATCATCGGGTATAGTCATATCTTCCCAATCTGTCCATGTGCCTAATGCTTCTTCAGAGCTGTAAAGTAAATAGCCACCATTATCAACAAACTCACCAAGTGGATGCACATCAGCTTCGCCAGGATTTGCTATCCAGTCAAACACACCTTGATACACTACAGCATCATAATGTGCTAGTACTGTACCATAGTCAGCCTGATAATTATTATAAACACTCCATGAATCAAAATCTTGTCCAAGAGCAGTTAAGTTATCCTTAAGTGTATCATCTAATACTGTTGGACCTAAATCACCGTAAGGGCCATCTGCACCATATGGCTCATATAAGTCGCTCATTACTAGAATATCTGCTGTTGGGACATGAGTTGTTCCCCAGAATTGTCCAAAAGCTGTTACTGAAGTTAAACCATCATCATCGGTTGCAGATACTTGATATGAACAGGTACTTTCATCTGTCCATCCTGTAAGAGGGATGTTTGCATAGAAATAGTTTTCATACATATCATCTTCTGTCATAGGTGCTGTATATTCTGTACCATCGATGGTATAGACAACACTAACGGATGCTAGTTCGCCATCTCCATCCCAGGCCCATCCTTCAACAAAGGCAGACTCTATACCAGAAGCTACACCAAATTTTGTAGAAGTTCCTTCAAGGTCAACCATTGGTGGTGAAACTGCACCTAGATAGCTGACAAGACCATCTGCAAACTCGGACATTTGAGTTAAATCCCAGCCTAAAGTATCTCCGTCTAGTATATGCCAGTCTACACCTGCTTCAGGCATAAATGCGAGATATACAGCTTTAGCGCCGTTGGAATGTTCCATTGCTGTTCCTACAACATTATCATCTTCATCGTAGAATATTTCAGTTGCATTTCCTACTTCGACCAAATCTGTCCAACCGAGCAAATCTGCAACAGTGTGGTTCATGTCAAATCCATCTACCCATGGTGAATCAAGATCGGTTTCATCAGCTCCATAAACAGTTAGAGTATCGCCATGGTATGCAACACCATCGTCATTTACCGGATCATTAGTTCCTGCTGAGATACCAAAAATATCAAATATGAAGTCACCTTCTGTAAATGTCCAATCTGTAACACCACAGTCAACTCCACACATCAAATCTTGATCCATAACAACAAGATTGTTACCTGCTTCTACAAAAGCTCGATAACCTGCATCATATTGATCAGTTAAGGGGACAGAAGAGACAGCCCAACCAGATACAACGATGTTTGTCCAGCCATGATTAATAACCGAAGCATCAATTCCTTTGTGCGAAGGAACATCCCAAACTTCAAAAATGAAACCTGAATTTTCCATTGCTTCTAAGAGAATAGCTTCTTGGTCTACATCAATACCATCAGTGACAAGTAAAATATCAGCTGCATCATTCCAAGGCTCAACAACATTGAAGTACTGGACTGCAGATTTAGATTCTAGGTTGTCATCATCAGTTAATTCTACCCAGTATCCAACTGAATCACCAGCCATTAGACTGTATGTAATTTCAAAAGTATAAATACCATTACCGTTTGCAGCTACTTCATTTGAAGCTGTAAGCGCACCGGTTGTTGTATCACCACCTGCAACATAATAGTAAGACAATACATCATTCGCATCTAATGCATTTCCTGATTCATCTTCATCATCAAATAAATCAACTGAAATTGTACGGGTAGCTGTTGTTTCATATGTATTTGAAGGTTGACTCATGGAAGCCACAGCAATTGGGGCACCCCATGGATATGTAACCTTTACTAATACCATGTTATCAGTGACATAATGATATCTTCCCCATTTACCTTCTGTCCAAGGACCACCAAACCAGGTGTAGGTTGTAGATTTACTAATTGCATCATTATTGCATGCTAATGGCTGTGGTGTATCGCCACCTTTAATTGCAACAATCACAAATTGATCTACAGCAGAAAGATCTGTTGAGTCACCTACTGTGAATGTACCGCCAATGTCTAAGACAGCATCAGCACTCCAATCCGAAATATATCCTTCAATCGTATTTGGTGTTGCAGTTGTACGGTGTGTACCAATTGGACTAAGCCATGTAGTATCGGTGGTTCCTTCTGCAACAGTATGTGCATCTCCTCTAGCAACACCATAGGCGTCACCATCGGGACTAATTAATCTTGCATCACCGTAGTCAGCGCCAAAAGCAATTGCACTCCCAGCAGAGAACCACTGGTAGTATACTTCAGTAACAACACAAGGAGCTGCTGGCGTAAAAACGGTTGCAAAAGTATCATTTGCAGCACCTGACCCTAAATAATAATAGGCATCTCCTTCAGCCATATGAGATAGATTCCAAAGATCATCTCTTGATGTAGGAGCATCTTGTTTTAGGAGTTCATCTTTTCTATCACTCTTAGGCAGCTCGTGAACACCTTCTAATTCAAGAGATAATGCATCAGATCCAAATCTTTTGATGGCTTCTTTATTACTAATTGCACGACCGGTAGGGGTTAGGTATTGAACCTTATTTTGTGCAGTAAGTTTTTCGTCTATCAAGCGTTCAGCTTTTTCTAAACGTGGATTTTTCCCAACCTGCTTTTTATCTATTGCAATATTCTCTTTGTTTAACAAAGTATTAGTGCTTTGCTTTTCAGTTTTGATTGGTTTATCCAATGCAAAACTAATAGAGCACATTGTTAATGCAATAGAAAGAATAATACGTAACATTCTAGTCATATTATCTTTCTCCTTTTTTTATTGTGAAATATTCGAAATTAATTCGACCATAAATTCTGCATAATCTAATGTATATGAATAATTAATAAGTACAGTATCATTAATATTCGGGACAGGGTTACCAATTATATCAAATTCATCCGTCCCTTCATAGACTTCAGCAACCGCGTAAGTTAATCCCAAAACTGTGGCATTTTCAATAGAAATTAAAAGATGGGCATTATTTGTCAAAACAGCTTTGACCAGACCATCAACAGTTGAGTTTTCATAATATTGGTTTACAATTGCTGTATCAGAAGTAGTTACAACTGTCGAAAAACTTTTTCCCAATTGGACACTAATGTCATAGGCATCACTAATTTGGTTTAAATAATAATGTGCTTCTGCCATGGTGAGTAATACAGATGCCGCATTGATTGAATTATCTTTATCAAATTTATAATTACTGTCATTATCAATAACTTTATTTCCAAAGTCTAAAATATTACCATAATTACCATTTACTAGTGCAATAAATGCCAGGCCTGCATTTGCATCATTGGTTAATTGAGATGAATTATTTTCATCTAGAAAAGCAAAAGAAATGACTTTCTGAAAATTAGATTCTGCATTTAGGACATCCATTAATCTCAATTGAGACCAGCCCAAGCCTAAATAAACTTCTGGCTGAGTTGCATCCCGTTCCGCAGCCGATTGAAATGCTTCTTCAGCTGCATCATATTCACCAGAACTAAAACTCTGCCAGCCGTTTGCCATAAAACCAGCATAAGATTCTGGCTCATTGTTTAAAAAACTGTCATCACTTAAATGATCTTCACAGCTTACCGTAAAAAATATTAGCAGACACAAAAGGCTATGTAAGGGTCTAAATATGTTATAAATAAATCTCATTTGATTAATAAAATTTTACGATAAGAAATAAATTTATTGGCTTTCATTTCGATAAAATAAACGCCACTAGCTAATGGCTGTCCAGTTGTATTTTTTCCATACCATGTAATCCGATGAATACCTGGATTTTTATTAAAATCCTTCTTATTCCAAACAGATCTTCCCAATATATCAAAAATACGAATAGACACATCAGAAGGTTCAGGAAGTGAATAGCTTATTGTTGTACTTGGGTTAAATGGATTAGGGTAATTCGGATGTAGTGCAAACATTCCTGGAAGCGTGAGTTCGTCTGTTTCTGGTAAATGGCCATCACCTCGCAGTATAACAAATCTGCCAAATGCTGATGTGTTTGCGGAAATAACTTTTTCTTGTTGATTTATAGATCCGCCAATATTGTGCCACTGTCCTTGATAATACTGGTAAACCCGACTGTCAGAAGTTAATCTTTCAGAATATAGGTTCACAGAAGAAGAGATATTTAATTTTTTATCTTGTGGCCCGAAGGCAATAACTTGGGATACAATTGATAAACCTTTCGGAATATCATGTATCAGCTTTTTGGGGATAGCCATACCAGCTAAAAATTGATTTGTATTAAGAGCACTAGGTTCTAGAATTATATTTGATTGATCAAATTTCAACGCAGTGCGTGATGATGAATTGTAAAATACCGTACTTACAGACAGTGAGTCTGGTGTGAAAATATTACCACTAGCATCTGTACCTTTAAAAATGAAAGTGTAATCAGCTTCAGCCCTAAGGTTAAAACTAGTGTGGTACGATCTAAAATCATTGATGTCATCATGGAGGATTGACAGTGCTAGTTGACCTGAATCTATTTCTGTTTCGTACATCACAATTGCTGATTCATTACCTAATGAATCATAAACTGCTCTCTGGCTCGCCACAAATAGGTCAATATTATTTGGTGCACCCTGATTTTGGAAGCCATATAAGTCACTAAAATCAGGATCTGTATTTATATTTGAAATCCAAAAATCTGATGTTGGCGGAGCTGGTGCATCATCGACTTTTACAACTAAAAGCATTAATAGCTGTATACCAGTCGTTGTATCAGGTATTAATGTACCTGGCTGACTTAAACTATCTACTCCCAATTCTTTGAAAGTAAAATCTGCTGAAGTTGTTACAGGCAGTTTACCAAATCCAGTGGTTGTGTCAACACTGAAATCGACGACTTCATAATCTGTTGTCATTAAGTCTAGAAAACCACTTTTTAAAGCTAATTTTTTTAATTTGAATTTTATACCATCATACCCATTGAATATTAATGTGTCGGTTGCGCTTAAATCTGGACTTTTATAAATAATATTACCTGAAATATCTACTATATATCCTTGCATGATTATCCAGTTATAGGACCATGGCGCAATATTTTTAAACATAAATGGGGCTGGTTTATTTCCTGCCTTATCCCATTTTAAAGTACTTGCACTTTTCCCTGATGGCGCAGATTCAAGATTTAAAGATTCAAAAGAATAAATACCGCCATATGTGCTATCGACATTAACTAAATCCAAATAGCAGGCCATACCATAATCTGCGAAGTATTCTGCAAAAGTTTTCGACGCACCTACTGCCGCTAAAGCTGTATCTACACTAGCGACGCCTACTTTCTGAGTCTCACATATATAACTTACTATCTGCCACTCAGGTTCATTTTCTAAGGAACTGGCTGCCAATCTTTCTTGCAAATATGTAAAGAAAATATTGACATTATGTTGGTCTGTACGACCTTTAAGTTTATTAACACCTGTAGCTAAATAGGTTAATTGATTCCCGGTTGATGTTGAAGGTGAAGTACTTTCTCCAAAGAATACAACATCACCAAATATCTTCTTCTGCATTAACTGGGCAACCCCTTCTAGAATCCATGGTTCTTCTGTAGGCTTATTGTGTTGGAGAACCATTTTAGTATACTCATGTGTAATGGCATGAAACAGAATATTTTTATCATTATTGGTTGATGTAACGTTTAAGGGGTTGGTGTCGATATAAATGACTTCACCACCATTCGCATACTGACCATTAGAAACAGTATCACTTGGGGTACTGTATCCATGAACAAAAAGGCTACTCTTTGTATCATTTCTACCTAAACCATATTCATCTAAAATATCAGTAAATACGAATATAACTTTCCCATTCTGGTCAACATCATTTTCATTACCAGCGAAAGATCGAACAGTAGATGCAATAGAAATACTCTGTCCACCATATTGCACGACATTTGAATCAAATGTAACTGTATCCTCAAATGCCTGGCCAATAACGGTTAATAAGGAGTCTGTAAAACCATCTTTTGAAGATACATCAATATAGATATCACATTGGGTACCAATATAACCAATAGTACAAAATTTTTGTGCTGTAGCTGATGGAAAAGCTTCAAAACTTGTTATCCAATAATTACGACCATAATCTACATGAACCGTGTCAGCTGCATTCAATACATTATCTAACCCAATAAAGGTGCTATCATTTACGTACATGGTAAAGGCTGTCTTATCACTATTATTCATTGCATCAAGAATTGAAGAGCCACTTGTAGAGAGATTAACAATGATAGTACTAGTATAATTATCTAGCGAATCAAGCGATGTAACTAAGCTACCATCAAAAACAGAAGCACCATTTACATTTTGAAAATTGAACCTATCAGTAGCAAAAGCAGCCTTAGATACAGGTTGAGTAAAATTCATTGTAAAAGAATTTGACTGAATATCATATTGGACGCTGGTAATTGCTGGTCCTAACGTATCAGGACTATATTGAACAAATGCAGATGAATCAAGAGTTATAGCAGGAGTCCCATTATCTTTCGTAGAAGCGAATGTATAATAATCTAAAAGAAAGTGGAGGCTGTCTTTCTGTCCATTTGATTCTACCAGAACCTCATCAGCTTCACTTAATTCAACAGAAATTGTTTTCTTACTACTTGATCTCCAAACTCTACCAGATGATAGTTTAAGCGTATCTACATGATCATATAAATATATCCCAGAGAGTTCACTAAAATCATTTTCACCTATTTCATCATCATCTGGAAGATCATTGCCTTTAAAGGTTCCTATTTTAGTATCCCATGAAAATGATAGGATATTACCAATCGCATCATAATAAACGAATCCTCCTGTATCATCTTTATCCGGCATGGGTGTGGCATAAGTTGATGATGAAGAACCAGAATAAAACCTAATTGGAATTTTAGGGGCAGCGACATTACCATTTTCCGAGCGGTCATACACTGTATAAGCATCTAATGAGCAAAAAACAGAATCAACAATCTCTCCACTATCGTTATATTGAATCATATTTTCAATCTGCGATAATACATCAAGAGAAAGGTCTTTTAATTTTAGTGAATTGTCGTTTGCTGAAGGAGTACCAGTTGTAAGCGTGAAATTATCAGAAGAGTTATAAATCTGAATTTTACTCCACACTGGTGCTGGTGATGGTCCTATATCAAAACTAGTATTCTCAGAATTACGAAAATAAATATAAAATTCGTTTTTTGCATAATCATAAGCAGCTGAATCTGCTGTTAGAGGCAAGGAGTCAGCTGAGACTGGAACCGTAATGGATGATGATGCAAAAAGATTATAACTAGTATCTCTAAAAGCACCTTCAGACATATTTATAGCCAAAGTAGTTAAATCCAAAGATGTTTCTAACCTTTTGGCATCATTTATTGTCAATGTAATGTCAATGGTATCACTATCTTCGGTCTGAGAGACAAGCTTTATTCCTTCTAGGCTTATTGAGTTATCAGCACCATCAACAAATCCAATCTTAAAGGGCAATATATTTACTTCAAAATCTAACACACCATTTCCGTTGCGGTCTTCACCAGGGTCATTATTCCCAATTTCTGGAGCTAGAGACCCATCACCAGGCCCTCCATCGACAGACCTATCTTCTGCGATTTGATCAAATTGGGCTGGGGTATTAAAAACAAGCTGTAAATGGTTATGGGTAGCAGAGTATGAAGCGCTAGATAATAAAGGTTCTTCTTGATCTACAATTGTAAGAGGTAAAGTGACCGCATCGCTATAGGCACTATCTTCATCTAAAAAGGCACCACTTTCGAAAATGATAGAACAATTGGTAAGATTAAATGATTCAATTGCATCAACCTGAGTGGCGGATGTCCCCCATAATTGTACAGTCTGTGCACTACCAAAAATAGTCTGATCCAGTTGATCAATGACTTTTCCATATAGCAGAGAAACATCTAGAGTATTTGTATAGTAAGCAGAATCAGGTAAAGTACCTCCAGTAAGTGAATGAGAATTACTACCATCTGTAATTGTGATTCGCCCTAAAAGCACATTTACTGTACTAACGTTTTCTGAAAATGTTAACTGTAATATATTGGTGCCTGTATTATAACTAGCACCAGATGGTGTAACACCACTAATTGTGTTTACACCAAGTAAAACTACTACAAACATTCTGATAGAAAATCTCATCAAAAAAGAATACCTAAGCTAAATTGAGATACAGTGCCGATCAAACTGTAATCAGATATTGCATAATCGACACGTAATTTAGGTGAAAAGAATTTTGATAAATCTAAACCAAAACCACCCATATATCGTCCAGAGTCATGGTTGGAGTATGCACCACCACGAATAAAGAACAGGTTCATAAATGAGTACTCAAGACCAACATTCAACCTTTCATTTGAATCATTGGGGTGTACCCCATCAATGGCCATTAATAAAGAATGTGTTGGATTCGACTCTAGGAAAGTATATGTGAGACCTACTTGGAAAGATAATGGCATGTGGAAGGGGCGATAGGTTTCTTTTTCGGCTAATAACTCACCATTATTATAATCATCAAATTTGGTATCCTTTCCATTAACGGTAAAATCCAATTCGGGTCCAAAATTTCTGACAGACATACCTAAGGTTAAAGTCCGAAATCCTGTAAGATATAACGCACCGAGGTCCACAACATAAGCTGTAGCTTCTAATCCATACATCGATACGGACTGTTTTAGATATCCTAAATTAAGTCCAAAAGAAAATTGATCCGTATAAGAACGTGCAGCAGACATAGAAATTAATACATCATTCCAATTATAATTTCGACCTGTACCATCTGATTGATCTACAGTAGTTTCTGCAATATCACCAGAGTTCAAGGTTTTTAACTGTAATCCTAGAGCACCATATTTAGTTTTCATTCCGGCAGCTAAAGCAGAATAGTCAATTCCTGCAAACCAATTGACTTTGGATGCCACTATACTTGGGCTCATCAAATAAACCATGGAAGCTGGATTGTAAAATGAAGCTGAAGCGTCAACGTTAACTAAAGCAGTTCCGCTGTTACCCAGAGCTGCATAACGAGCATCGGGACTAATATTAATAAAATGTGATCCGGACGTACCCACCTTGGCAAAACTTTGTTGCGCATGTAGAACTTGAACCACCAATAACATGGAAATCAAATAAGATAGAATTTTGTTATTCTGCTTCATCTGAAAATACTAAACTTTCCCACATGTTTGTCTTTTCCATCTTCTACAACGAATATGTATAGCCCACTAACTACGGATTGATTGTTTCTTGAAATTAAATCCCAATATTCGATATCGGAACCATCAGTATGGTTAATTTCGTCTACTAAATCTCCCGATAGGGAAAATATTGAAATTTTACATAATGCAGGCAAATTTTTAAACATTATCCTGTCTTCATATTGAGCTTCCCATTTTGCCGTTCCTAGGTATGGATTTGGCACCACCAATACATCTGAGAGTTTTGGTTGAGTATCTCCTTCTTCATATAGATTTTTAGTAAAAACAGGGATTGGCGCATTTCCAGAAGATTTACTATAATTTGATAGTGGAGAATATGCAGGCGCTAATCCTGCTTCTGGATGCCCTGAATCATAGGCAGAGACAGAGTAATAATATGGTAATCCGTAAACAGGAGCTGAAATAGTATCACCCCACGCAGTTACAAATCCAGTATCTGAGAATGTATTCGTTACATCTGGCAGGTTAGCCAAAACCCAATTTCCATTATTATCTTTCTGATTTAATGTATCTCCGTTGATATTGACCACATAACTGCCATCTCGACTATTATTTTTCTCAAAAGCAGCAATTAATTCCCAATCCTGAGGACCATAAGTTGCCCTATAAATTTGATATCCTTTAAAATCATTCACACCTTGCGCATCATCAAAAAATGATTCTGCTGAATTATCCCATACCAGATTCATACCCCCACTAATTGGACTATAGGATAACAGAGGTACACTTGGTGGAATAGGCAAAGCCCAATGGCTGCCTTGATCAAAATCACAAGGATCCATTGGAGTGCAATCGCTACCAGAATAATATGCTATAACAGCATTTTCAGCATTGGCTCGCAGGTCTCGTAGTCCTGTTCCACAAACAACAGCAAAAACAACTTTAATTGTATCATTCTCAGGAATATTAAAGGGACCAGTACTTAACAAAAATCGATAATCAAACTGCGGATACCCTAATTCTAGAGGATTATTTAAGAATTTTTTACCTTGGCTTGCAGCATGTTGTCCTTTTATATAATCTAATTTATCTTTATCTGTTCCAGGGTCACTTTCCCAATTCCACCACTGATGAGAATAACCACCCATATAACTTTTACCATTTTCTTCTGTAATTTGTTTTCCAGCATCAGTATAAATGATCTGCCCACCTAAAAATCCTTCATTAGTTGGTGATTTTTCACGCTCACCATAATCGTTAGAAGAAGATCCAGGATTGTCACCATCATATATATAAGACATAATTCGTGGATAAAGATATCCAATTAGGACAGTACCGTCATCGAGAACTGCATTTTCACCGGCAACTCTCCCCAACTCTTCCACATCTGCTTGCCATTGCAGGGTATCACCATTGGGGTCTAAAATAATTGCCCATTCATCGTAAAAACCATCCTGCTCAGCTTTAGATGGATTATAATTTGGGTTTTGTGGCTGATCCTTTAAATAAGGAATACCATATTCATCATAACCTGTAAGTCCATCATTATCGAGATCCATTGGATCGACAACATCTAAAATGTCTGTATTTGAATCAACACCATCCCAACCATCATAGTCAACCAAATCATCAATATGTGGTTCTGTATCATCCGAAGATGCTACGTCAATATCGTACCAAAAGCTCACAAAAACATCTTCTAGATCACCATTTAGCCCTGTATTAACAATTTTATATTCAAAAACTATAAAATCGTCATATGTTGGGAGACTCCAAGTTAGACCTTGTTGAAAAACTTTTAAACCAATTGGAGTGTGATTACTCTCTGGACGCTCATCTATATCATCAAATACTACATAAGAATCTTCAATCGATTTTGCGGATTTACCATTAACCTGTGACCCCAATTCTCCAGGAAAGCCAACAGTAGGAAGCCATTCCTGATCCGGACTATAAAAATAGGTTGTGACTGCCGGTTGGCCACCAATTTCTGTTCCGATCCAAAGACCAGCATCATAAAGATAATTATTACCAGATCCACCTGGCCATTGCGCTGATGGGCGGCCTGTTGAAGGCGAATTTGGATCACCATATCCGCCATAATTAGTTACCGCCATCCAATTATTGTTCGTAGTATGATTATAGAATGCTTTTTCTGGTCTCGTTGCTGCAGCTTTTCCTGCTACATTCTGGCCTCTAGTACTGTGTTTTTCACGACCATACGAAAATGATAGAAATAAGGTCAAGCATGTAACTTGAGCAACTTTCCAATGTATATATTTTTTCAACTGCATTAAAAACTGACTGTAAATCCTATTTGCATTCTTCTTTGATCTTGATATATGACTGGGTTTAAATAAGGTCCTTGCTCAGGTTTCAGTTTATTTTCATCTATTTTTCCATCATGATCAAGATCCACATTACCCATATATTCAAAATAATTTTCTTCTCCGTCTGCCATAGTGACTTTACCATCATCATTTTTATCGTATGTTTTAATTAAGTTTGTGAATTGATGGTACCATTCAGTATCTATAACACCGCGATATCTTTTTAAGTTAAATAAGTTCGTTACATACAAATAAGTACCCAAATTAACACCTGCTACATTGCGTGAGTAACTTAATCTAAAATTTGATGAAATGTACCAAGGAAATGTTTCTGTGTTTTCCAAGATCAATCTACCTTGGTTTGGCTCGGTGTAACGAGTGCCACTACCATAGTTCATAATAAAAGTGGCTAAAATTCCTTTATAGGATACATTCGAATTCAGGTTAAATGTATGTGTTTGATCCCAACTCAAATAGGATTCAAAAGTTGGAACAATATTTCCTGACCACTCTGTCAAATAGCCTTGTCCAACGCTACTACTCTTACCCTTTGCGATTGAATAAGTATAGTTTAATTCACCATAAAGCAGTTTCCCTGGTCGACGGGCTAGCACAATTTCAAAGCCGCGAACATTTCCATAATCTCTATTATAATATGTAGTATACCAGTCTGAGACTGTCCAATAAATAGGACGGGTATCAGTTAATCCAAATATATCTTTATAGAACGCTTTCGCTTCTAATAATAATTCTTTTGGTAATTCTCGTCTAACACCTACTTCGTATGCAGTTGTTAATTCAGGATCCATATTGGGATTACCTACAATTGGAAAGCCACCGCCTAAATTGTAAGTAATATTTCTAAACATATAGGCTAATGCAGCTCTTTGATACTGGCGTCCATAATTAAAATACAATAAGGACTTATCTGTTATTGGAAATGAGATTCCTAAACGAGGGGCTAAAAGTTGTTTATTTTCAGCATCGACTGGGTTTTTAACATCATCAAGTGCATGTTTATATAATCCTGCATTTGCACGCCATTGTTTATACTCTTCATCTTTTCCATCCCCATCCCAATCTGCGTAATCATTACTTGTCCAAGTTGGATCTGACTCGTCTTCAGGATAAACTGCATTGGGTGTGAAATATTCATACCGTAAACCTGCATTTACAATTATACCTTTATATTCCATTTTGTCAGTTGCATATATAGACAGGTTTGTTGGCTCGGCTTTATCGTTTTCTGCGTAACCATATCGATCTGGAGGCCAATGATTCTGCATATTATAATCAATGAATTCGACCCCAGTTCGAATTTGGTTAGTCGGGTTGATCTGGCTAACTAAGTCAAATTTATAGGTGGTCATGACCTTTTTATCAAAATGCCAATGATCACGATTATATGTATATGGATTCGCAGGCGAAACACCATAAAAGTCACCATGGTGTTTAAATCCTTCATCTGGAATATCAGCCCAAGGCATCCAAAAATAGTTTTTATCATAGTCATCAATTGAACCATCGTTATTCCAATCTCTCTCAGACTCATCTACATAATCATTATTATTTTCATCGTGGAACATATCCTGAGAGTCATCAATCCCTGTAATTGGTTTATTTGGGGTGTAGGCATCTAATATCCCATTTCCATTTAAATCTTCATTCCTTTTATCATTATCTCCATCTACATCCCAGTCCAAGTCTTCATCATATGCACCATTACCATTAATATCACCATACCACTCACCTTGATTCCAAACATTATCGCCATTAAGATCTTCAAAGGGCTCAGTAGACCAATAAACATCTAAAACACCGTCTCTGTCAGTATCTTCATTAATACGTTCAACAATATTTGATTGTAGTTCAGTGTGATACTGTGCAACGCGAAAAGTCATGTATGTATTTTTTGAAAGTGTCCAAGTTAGTCCAGCATTCCACATATGCTGCTTATCTCGCCACATCGGACGTCGTTCAAACATATTAAATGTAGTTAAGGAGCCATCTTGGTCAATATCTTCAGCATCTAATACGCCATTGCCATTTAAGTCTTCCCCTGGATTTAAAATACCATCTCCATTTGTATCTTCTGTATCTAAGACTCCATTACCATACCAACTATCTAGCGCACCCTCAGAATCAAGGAAAAAATTATTATTGAAATCTTCATTAGCACCGTCTCCGTCTGGATCTACAAGTTGCCCAGATTGGTCTCTATCTTGTTCATATGGGGAATCATCATAGGTCCCATTGCCATTCATATCATTATACCATTCACCTTCATCCCATTGTCCATTATTATTCCAATCTGCAAATGGTTCATATTCAATATAGAGATCTAAAATACCATCACCATCTAGATCTTCAGTTTGCAAACCATCTGTAGTCCACCAATCCGTATAAAAATTTGGAACTTCTCCATCCTGAATCATTCCATCAGCCAGTCCACCCAGGGATCCGTCATATGGTTGTGTATATCTAGGCATAAAGCCACTTTGTAAATCTTCCGATATCATATGGCTGTATGAATAATTGAAACCATCATCAAAATCAGATTGTGATAAAAGCCCTGAAAAGCTTAATTTTAATTTATCGTTAATTTTATATGATAAACGTCCAGTATAGCTAGACATTACATTATTTTGATTTCTAAATCGGCCAGTTCTATCTTGATTTTCACCTATAATCGAAAAATGGATTTTATCCTTTAGGACTGGACCACTTAATGCAAACTCAACCGTATTAATTTCATATGGAGATTCAAATGTAGGTTCATTACTGATAGGGTTCGATGAATTGATACGTACATTTCCAGAAAAAATATTTCGTCCCTCTTTACTAGTGAGCTCCACGATTCCAGATTGAGCATCTCCGTATTCCGCACCAAATCCACTGGTTATAACATTAGCTTCACTGATACTCAGTATAGGTACATTTGTATCATTAGAATTGCCGCTCCATGGATCTTTAATGGGAATACCATCTAGCATATATATTACTTCTGATGTTCTTCCACCACGAAAATGTAGGCCACCAGAATTGACAGCTCCAGCAGTATATGCTACTGCAGACTCCACACTGCTAACGGGCATATTGAGTAATTCATCTGAAGTAATACTTCTTCGACTAGAAGTTTGGTCTGCCTGAACCAGGGGCCGTTCTGCAGTTACAACGACTTCTTCTCCTTCGATCACTTCTGGAGTCAGAGGAAAATTAATAGTGGTTGTTAGGTCCCCATTGATAATTACATCAACGACATTCATTGGAGCATAGCCAATTACTTCAGCACGGATATTATATTTGCCTGGAGGTATATTCAGGATTAAATATTCTCCATTAACATCTGCAGCAGATCCCATAGTGGTTTCCAGAATTATAACATTGGCACCAGGGAGTGCATCACCCGTT
>MDTE01023391.1_pt1 | contig 15328 bp, 17 predicted proteins | sample 811231 | NCBI WGS metagenome assembly MDTE01 (sample SAMN05326651, study PRJNA326480) | marine metagenome | isolation source: seawater | place: Indian Ocean: Red Sea | collected 2010 | reverse complement strand
TATAGAGGAAAAGAATAATAGAAAAAAATGAGGGATTAGAATGTTAAGCGGAATATCACCATGGTCAATATTACTTATTTTGATTATCGTCGTAGTCTTGTTTGGTACAAAGAAGCTGCGTAATATTGGGTCTGATTTGGGTGCTGCCATGAAAAGTTTTAAGAAATCGTCACGGGAAGACACCACTTCAGAAAAGAATATCGACGACAATAATAAAAATACATAAATTATGTTTGATATTGGTTTCTGGGAATTATTCTTTTTATTCCTCCTTGCGCTTTTTGTACTTGGTCCCGAAAGATTACCTGTAGTTGCATCATACCTAGGTAAGCAGTTTGGTAAAGTCCAAAGATATTTTAGTAATGTTAGAAATCAAATTGATGATGAAGTCGACAGCACAGATATTAATAAAATTTTAAAAGATCAAGAGCTTTCAATAACAGAACTTCAAAAAAGAATAAAAGAAACAAAAGATGAAGCAACAAGAGAAAAAACAGACTAAGAGTACATTTCTACCTCATTTATTAGAATTAAGAAATAGACTATCAAAAATTCTACTATTTGTTTTGATAATCTTTATAATGCTAATACCATTCTCTGGTGAAATATATAATTTGTTGTCAATACCACTCTTGAATGCACTCCCTTCAGGCAGTGAGATGATTGCTATCGATGTCGCGTCACCTTTTCTAATACCGTTCAAATTAGTTATTTATTTGTCAATATTCATAGCAATTCCGTATGTCTTGTATCATACTTGGTCATTCGTAGCACCAGGTTTATACAATCACGAAAAAAAACTAGTACTACCTTTGATTGTTTCAAGTAGTATTTTATTTTACCTTGGCGCATTATTCGCATATTTCATAGTATTCCCATTAATCTTTGTTTTCTTCGTAGGGATTGCTCCAACTGATGTTGCTGTGATGACTGATATTGGTAGGTACCTAGATTTTGTTATAGCACTTTTTTTTGCTTTCGGATTCGCTTTCGAAGTTCCTATTATTACCGTCCTATTAATTACAACAGGTATTACAACTCGAGAAAAACTCTCTCTAAAAAGACCCTACATAATTGTTGGAGCATTCACACTAGGGATGCTTTTAACACCTCCTGACGTTATCTCACAGATTTTATTAGCTTTACCGATGTGGTTACTCTATGAGCTAGGGCTCTATTTCTCTCAATATTTTAAAATTAGGAAGGTAAGTAATAATAGTGAGGAAGTTTATAATGACATTGCGAACAAAAAATGAATAATTTAGTAAAAAGAAGAATTTGGTTTGTGCGTCATGCACAATCTGAATACAACAAAAAACATCTTTTTACAGGATGGCATAATCCTAATCTTACAGAAAAAGGTATCGGTGCTGCTCGAGAGCTGAAAAATGATTTATCATCAGTAGACTTTGACTATGTTTATAGCTCTCCGCTTAAAAGGGCTGCAGAAACGGCATCATTAATTGTAGATGGACGTTATGAAATTAATTATGACGATAGACTTAAGGAGAGAAGCTATGGAGATTGGTCAGGATTAAATAAATCTGAAATCAAAGAGCAGGTTGGTGAGGAATCATTCCTATCTGCTCGAAGAGGTTGGAGCACAAAACCTCCAAATGGAGAAAGCTTGGAGGATGTTAGTAGCAGAGTGAGTAGTTTTCTTGAAGCATTGCCATTATCTGGGAATATACTCATTGTCTCTCATGGAAATACCATAAGAGCAATCAGTGTACTTTTGGGGATAAACAGAAAAGAAGATATCTCATCATACGAGATTACGACCGGCAGTTTTCTTTTAGTAGAACAATAAAGCCGACTTCATGTCGGCTTTATCATATACGGAGGAGGTTTGTATATAAGTATATTAACATATTATTATATGTTTTCAACCCCAATGTCAGAATAAACCTTGTCCCACACTAATAATCTCAGATCAAGTGACTTTATTGCTGCAGCATAGGCGAGATTTAACTGTTCTTTGTTACAAGAAACATCTAAAAGTTTCATAGATAGTGGGCCATGCCTGTCTCCATCAATATCTATGTGTCGTTTAAGGTATGTTATAAGATGGTGAGATGAAGAACTCTCTTCAATTGCTGGCAATATATAGCTGAACATATTTGGAATAACTTTTTCTCTACCTAAGGTAAATGCTCCAACGATTTCAGGCAAAGTACCATTCATCGATATGTCCAGATCATATTTCAAAAAATTTTTTACTTCATCAGTAGTATTTACATAATCTAAATATTTTTCATCATATCCTTTATCAGTAATTCTTGAGGTAAGTCTATATAGCTGATCTGATGAAGCTCCCATATTTTTCATTGCCATGAGATATATTTCAAAATGAGAAATAAATCCAATACCTTCAATATAGTCAGATTCTTCACATAGTATAATTTCATTAATAAAGTTTACTAGACCATTCTTCGTGTTTTCATTCGGTATCCATGGGAGATTATTCGGGGTTATTTTCTTCTGGAGTGATTTAAGAATACTCATAAATCCCCAGACTGCAAAAATATGAGATTCCATAAATATACATACCTGTTTCCGTTCAAGTTTTTTTGCAAACAACGGATGAGTAATAATTTTATGTTTGAGTTCGTATAACTTCTTTTTATTACTTTCAAGATTATCCATATCTTTTTTGGGCCCGGCAGGACTCGAACCTGCGACCAATGGATTATGAGTCCACTGCTCTAACCAACTGAGCTACAGGCCCGTAAGGTTATTATAAAATCATATTTTTTTTCTTTCTTATATATTTTTGGTGGTATTCCTCAGCAATCCAGAACTTATCCACCATAGATAAACTCGTCACAATTTTATTATTGTACTTGTCTTTGTTAAGAGCTCTTTTTAAATAATCGGCCGTCAGATACTGCTCTTCATCAACACAAAAAATTTCAGATCTATATTGCGTCCCGATATCTGGCCCTTGTCTATTCAGTGTTGTAGGATCATGTATATTAAAGAAAAGTTCTAAAAGCTGTTCATAACTAATCAGATCATCATCAAACTTAACTCTTACTGCCTCGGCGTGACCTGTATCACCACTGCATACTTCATGGTAGTTTGGATCATCTTTAATACCACCCGTGTACCCAACCTCTGTATCAAGTACTCCGGTTTGTGATAAAAATTTTTCTTCAACACCCCAAAAACATCCTGCAGCGAATATTGCTAATTTAATCATTATCAAGAAAGCTTTTTAAGTTCTGTGCTCTAGATGGATGTCTTAGTTTCCTTAACGCTTTAGCCTCTATTTGTCTTATCCTTTCTCTTGTTACATCGAATTGTTTCCCAACCTCTTCAAGTGTATGGTCAGTATTCATATCGATTCCAAACCTCATTCTCAGAACTTTTGCTTCTCGAGGTGTTAGGCTTGAGAGAATATCATGAGTTGAATCCGACAAACCATCGCTTATTGTCTGGTCTAGTGGCTTTTCAGCGTTTTCGTCTTCTATGAAATCTCCAAGATGTGAGTCTTCGTCATCTCCGACTGGTGACTCCATAGATATTGGTTCTTTTGCAATTTTTAGCACTCTTCTTACTTTCTCTTCAGTCATATCCATATGCTCAGCTAGCTCCTCAGGAGTCGCTTCTTTACCATTTTCTTGTAATAACTTTCTTTGGATTCTATTTAATTTATTTATAGTCTCTATCATATGTACAGGTATACGTATTGTTCTAGCTTGGTCGGCGATTGATCTCGTTATCGCTTGACGTATCCACCAAGTTGCATATGTCGAAAATTTATAGCCTCTTCTGTATTCGAATTTGTCAACAGCTTTCATTAACCCAATATTACCCTCTTGTATTAGATCTAAGAATTGTAGTCCACGATTGGTATACTTTTTTGCTATTGAAATAACGAGTCTAAGGTTGGCCTCTACCATTTCTTTCTTAGCATTTCTCTCCTTTATTTCACCAATTCGTCTATCTTTATTGATTAATTTGATTTCTTGGATAGTAAGTTTTTGATTTGATTCAATTAGAGCTAGTTTCTTATTAATTTTGGTATACTCTTTAACAAATAAATCAGGATCTACATTGGTCTTTAGGAAATTTTTCTTTATCTCTTCAAGCACGCCTATGTTAGTCTCATTGTTTTTGAACAACTTTAGAAAATCTTTTTTGGTCAATGTTGTATCATTCGAACACAGCGAAAAAATATCTTTTTCATATCTAATAATGTTCTTTGATATTTTCTCTATTCTAGCTGTGAGCTTTTCAATAAAAAGACTAGTGAATTTGAAGGTAGAAATTTCATTTTTAATTTTATCAAACAACTTTTCTGCTTTCTTTTGATCATTCTGTGTTTTGAACTTCTCATTCAAATCTTTGATGATCATTATTTTTTGGACAACCAATTCTTTATCAGGGGAGTTATCAATTATTTGCTCATCATCTTCATCGTCAGCTTCTAATTCACTCTCTTTTTCGTTTGTCTCTGGAATTTGTTCAGTCTTGAATTCTTCATCAGCTCTTTCTTTTACATCAAGGATATAATCTGATATTGATGAATCAATTTCTTCTTCATTTTTAAATAGTTTAAGAAAAAAACTTATGGATTCTGGAAATTTCTGTATAGCCTTGTAAATTAGTCTCTGACCCTCTTCAATCTTTTTCGCTATGACTATTTCACCAGCTCGGTTCAATAGCTCAACTGTTCCCATTTCTCTCATATACATGCGGACTGGATCAGAAGTCCTGCCAAATTCTTCGTCAAGGTTTGATAAAACCTCTACTGCTTCTTGTTCGGTAATCTCGTTATCATCATCATCGGAAACTTCATCATCCCCAATAACTACCTCTGTGTTGACATCTTTATTGCTTTCAACAACCTTGATTTTAAGATCAGTGATAAGCTTGATGATTCCATCAATTTGATCTGCATCATACAGGTTAGTTGGTAAAAGATCGTTTATTTCACCAATTGTTAGGAACCCTTCCTGTCTTCCCTTCTCTATGAGATCTTTAATTTCTTTCTGCTTCGATTTGGATAAATTATTATTTGGCATTGATATATTCTTGTTCGAAAGTGAGCTATTATATCACTATTAATACTGTATCATAGTAACAAATTAACTAGATTTCCTGTTAATTCTAGGGATGATTTTAGATATTTCAAGATGATTCATGGTTGAAACATATACGCCAGAATGTAATTTAGACGCAAAAGCTCATGATTTTGAGTTGAGAAACGTAGATGGCAATTTTTACTCCTTAGGGGATTTAGTTGGGACTAAAGCAACTCTCGTAATGTTTATTTGCAATCACTGCCCTTATGTTAAATCCATAATAGAGCAGCTTGTGGTTGAGGCTAGTGTAATGGAGAAGAAAGGTATTGGTTGTATTGCTATCAATTCTAATGATCCACAAGATTATCCTGAGGATTCATATGAAAATATGAAGAATCTATCAAAAAAGTTTGGATTTAGTTTTCCATATTTGGTGGATGATACACAGGTTGTAGCGAGACAGTACCAAGCAGTATGCACACCAGATTTTTTTGGTTACAACTCTGATCTTCAGCTACTTTATCGTGGGAGATTTGACGACCGAAAAACATCAAAACAAATGTCTGCAAACTCAAGTGAGTTATTTAAGGGGATGATTGAAATTGCAAGAACAGGCCGATCACCCATAAACCAAATACCAAGCGTAGGATGTTCTATTAAATGGAAAGAATAAACAATAGAGTCTTGGCCAATGCAATTCGGTTTTTAAGTCTCGACGCTGTTAATGCAGCAAATTCAGGACACCCTGGAGCACCGATGGGCATGGCTGATATTGCAACAGTTTTATGGCGAGAATTTCTCAAGCATAACCCAAAAAATCCTCAATGGTTCAACAGAGATAGATTCGTGTTATCTAATGGTCACGGATCCATGCTTTTATACTCACTTTTACATCTAACAGGTTACAAGCTAACTATGAATGATATTAAAAATTTCCGCCAGTTACACTCAACGACACCCGGACACCCTGAATGTGACATAACAGATGGTGTAGAGACGACAACTGGTCCACTGGGCCAAGGGATTGCGAATGCAGTAGGTATGGCGATTGCAGAAAAGAATCTTTCTTCAGAATACAATAGGTCAGGGCACGAAATAATAGATCACTATACTTATGTATTTGCTGGCGATGGATGTCTCATGGAGGGCGTTTCTCATGAGTCGTGCTCATTGGCGGGTACATTGAAATTAAGTAAGCTTATTGTTTTTTATGACATGAATCAGATATCAATTGATGGTGATGTTAATGGATGGTTCACAGAAGATGTACCCTCAAGATTTAGAAGCTATGGATGGAATGTCATTAAAAATGTTAATGGTCATGATTACAAAAGCATCAGGAGTGCTATAAAAAAAGCAAAATCTCAGAAAAATAAACCGACTATTATTTGTTGTAAAACAGTAATTGGTTATGGTTCACCAAAATTCCAAGGAACAAGCAAAGCACACGGAGCGCCTATGGGTGCAGATGAAGCAGAGGTAGTAAGAAAAAAACTTGGCTGGCAGCATTTACCTTTTAAAATCCCAAAAGAAATATATCTCAAATGGAATGCCGAGAATAAAGGTGATAAATACGAAAAAGCTTGGAAAGTAAAAATTAATAAATACAAAAAAAAATTTAAAAAAGAGTTTTCAGAGCTAGAGAGAAGAATCAAAAGAAAAACACCAAAAGGTATAATAGAAAAACTAGATGCTTTTATGTCAAGAACTCACAAAGACATGGCCACTAGAAAATCGTCTCAAGTAGTTATGTCAGAATTTGGTCATATGATGCCAGAATTAATAGGGGGATCTGCGGACTTGAAAGGATCAAATCTCTCTTATTATGATGATATGGATACATTTTCTAATGCTAACCCAAGAGGAAAGTACATTTATTATGGTGTCCGAGAGTTTGGTATGTCTGCAATATCTAATGGTATATACCTCCATGGCGCAACTAGGCCATTTGCAAGCACATTTCTTATTTTTTCTGAATATGCAAAAAACGCTATTAGAATGTCTGCTTTGATGAAGCTACCAATCATATACGTATTTACTCATGACTCAGTTGGTCTTGGGGAGGATGGACCAACTCATCAGGCTGTCGAGCAACTTTCATCGCTGAGATTAGTGCCCGGTTTGGATGTTTGGAGACCAGCTGACACACAGGAGACTGTTGCTGCTTGGAAAGAATCCATATTATCAAATGAGCGACCTATCGCTCTTGCACTATCGAGACAAACATTACAGCAGTTACCAAAATCAAAATCACAAGTTACAAATATATCTAAAGGAGGGTATGTTATTTTTGGTGGCAGATCTATGCCTGATGCAATTATTATAGCAACTGGCTCAGAAGTTTCTCTGGCTGTAGTTGCTGCAAAGGAACTAAAAGAAAAAGATATTCATATTAGAGTCATATCAATGCCATGTCAGGAGGCATATCTAAGACAGAGCAATGCATACAAAAGGACATGTATACCTCATGACTTTGATAACATTCTGGCAATTGAATCCGGATTGGGAGAGAGTTGGTACAAATTCGTCGGCAGTAAAGGAAGTTTGCTCACAATTGAGTCATTCGGGTTATCAGGTACGGGGAGTGATGTAATGGAGTATTTTGGATTTACTGTCAAAAACATAAAAAAACAGATTAATAAATTAATAACTAGAAATAGGTGAGAACATGTCAATACGAGTAGCTATAAATGGTTTTGGAAGAATAGGCAGAAATATATTAAGGGCAAAATACGAGAATAGTAATTTCAATGATATGCAAGTTGTTGCTATAAATGACCTCGGCGATAGTAATGTCAATGCACATTTACTTGTTCATGACACTGTCCATGGGAAATTTCAAAAACCTGTAGCTGTGGAAGACGACAAGATAATTATAGACAATTCAGATGAAATACTCGTTACTTCTGAGCGAAAACCAGAGAATCTTCCTTGGGCAAAACTTAAGGTTGATGTTGTTTTTGAGTGTACAGGCATATTTGTATCAAAAGATAAAGCAGGAGGGCATATAACAGCCGGTGCTAAAAAGGTGATAATCTCTGCTCCAGGAAAGGAGGTCGATAACACTGTAGTATACGGAGTGAACCATAAAACTCTTACCGATAACGATCAAGTAATATCAAATGCATCATGTACTACAAATTGTCTAGCAACTGTCATAAACAATATTCATGATAATCTAGAAATTACTAGTGGGCTAATGACAACCATTCATGCATACACTAATGATCAGGTGTTAACTGATGTTTATCATACAGATTTGAGAAGAGCTAGGTCAGCAACCCAATCTATGATCCCCACTAAAACTGGTGCAGCTGCAGCAGTAGGATTAGTAATGCCGGAGCTTAACGGAAAGCTTGATGGATTTGCAATCAGAGTACCAACTACAAATGTTTCAATAGTTGATTTATGTTTCACTACAAATAAATCTGCATCTATCGATAATCTAAACAATATAGTTTTAGAGTCTTCGAACAATAATATGAGAGGTGTAGTTGGTTATAATAAGCTTCCATTAGTATCTATAGACTTTAATCATTCATCATATTCTTCGGTGTTTGATGAGAGTTTAACAAGAGCATCAGACGACAAGTTGTACAAGATCTGTGCTTGGTATGATAATGAATGGGGATTTTCTAATCGTATGTTAGATGTTACAAAACACTGGTTTAAATAGTGAACCTAGAGGAATTAGAATCAAAAAAAGCTCTTGTCAGATTTGATTATAACGTACCAATGGATAATGGTGAGATAGTAAATGATTTCAGAATAAGAAAGTCATTACAGACTATAAAAATGCTCCTTGATAATAACAATAAAATTATTATCGCCTCACACCTAGGTAGACCGACTGAAGGAGAACGTGAAAAGGAATTATCTCTGGAGCCTATATGTAAATATTTATCGACTGTCCTAAATAAAAGAATTAAGTTCTTTACTAATCTGAGCGCAGTTATTGATTTTGAGGGTTATGATGTTGCCATGTTAGAAAATATGAGATTTAATGTCGGTGAGAAAATCTGTGATCCAAAACTATCTAAAACTCTAGCATCTCTAGCAGATGTATTTGTCTTTGATGCATTTGGTGTTTCCCATAGAAAAGAGTGCAGCACCTATGGCGTTGCAGACTTCATTGATGTCATACCCGGTCTAAACATTAAACATGAGATAACTACTATTAACAGGCTCATCAATGAGGCATCTAGGCCCATGACAATAATCATTTCAGGTTCGAAAGTATCAACAAAATTAGCTCTCATAAGAAAATTACTTAATAGATGCGATAATATGATTCTAGGCGGGGGAATACTAAATACTTTTTTGAAAGCTAAAGGCTATGAGGTTGGTAAATCGCTTACAGATAGTAAGTTCCTGAATGAAGCTGCAGACATTTTGAACTCAAGTTTAGGCTCGAAAATCTTTCTACCATCTGACTACACATGTCAAACTAACCATGGTGTTAAAAATATCAGCTTATCATCTATCTCGGATACTGATACTATATACGACTTGGGCATTGATAGTATAAGTGAAATTAAGAATATCATTGAGGGGTCATCATCTATTTTTTGGAACGGGCCACTTGGTTTCGTAGAAAAAAAACCATTTGATAATGGAACAAAAGAATTAGCAAAAGCAATTGCCCGGCATAACTGTTTTTCTATAGTAGGAGGTGGTGATACACTACCGATTATTGAAAATTTAAATTTACAAGATGACTACACTTGCCTCTCAACTGGTGGAGGCTCACTTCTTACTTATTTAGAGGGCGGTTCATTACCAATTTTGGAAAAACTTGATATATAAGAAATGAAAAAAAGAACAAAAATAATTGCAACACTTGGTCCAACATCAACTACACCGAGTAAAGTTGAGAAGATGATGAAGTCTGGAGCAGATGTATTCAGGATTAATCTATCACATACAAATATTGATGATGCTAGAAGTGTAATTTCACTTGTGAGAAATATCGAAAAAAAACTCGACAGACCTGTTGCAGTAATGTTGGATTTGCAAGGTCAGAAAGTTAGAATAAGAGGCTTTGGTAAGAAATCTCATATAGTGTTAAAAAACGGAGATAGTTTCATAATAGATACTAGCTTGGGCGAGAATGGCACACACAAAAGTGTTGGTGTAACGTTTAAAGATTTACATAAAAATGTAAAAAAAGGAGATGAACTATTACTTAGTGATGCTCTTATTAAATTACGTGTTGATAGTATCAAATCAAAGAAAATTTATACAACTGTGGATCGTGGAGGAAAACTCAAACCTTATCAAGGACTTAATAAAAAAGGTGGAGGACTATCTTTGTCTGGACTTACAAATAAGGATAGAACTGATCTAAAGAAATCATTACTTTATGAATATGACTATGTTGCTGTTTCATTTGTGAAAGATGAAAAGGACATAAACGAAATAAAAAAAATTGTCAAAAATAAAGATGTAAAAATAATTGCTAAAATCGAGAGAAACGAGGCAGTAAAAAACATCGATAAAATTACGAGGTCCGCAGATGGATTACTTGTAGCTCGTGGTGATCTAGGTGTTGAAATAGGGATAGAGCAGCTCCCAGCTACACAAAAACTTTTAATCAGAAAAGCTATTTCATTTGATAAAATTGTTATAGTGGCGACTCAAATGATGGAGTCCATGATAACCAATAGAGTACCAACCCGAGCAGAAGTATTTGATGTCGCAAACGCCGTAACATCAGGCGTTGATGCGATAATGTTCTCAGCAGAAACTGCCATTGGGAAATATCCAGCTGAAGTAATAAGCGAAGCTAGTAGAATTTGTATCGAATCTGAGGGTGCTTACATACGACCTCTTTCCGTTGATAGGGTTGTACCAAAAACTCTTCCAGTCGATCAAGTCATTGCTTTATCTGCAGTCTACAGTGCGAAGCTGACAAAAGTAGTTGCAATTGCTGCCCTAACTGAAACTGGCTCGACTGCATTGTGGATGTCTAGAGTACAATCTAACATTCCAATCTACGCCATGACACAAAATATTAAGACTAGCAGGAGAATTTGTTTATACAAGGGTGTTCAATCGATCAAAGTTGATAAATTAGAGGAAAATCACGCTCAAGCCAACATGCAAGTGATATCTCTCATGAGAGAGATTGGTACTGTTAAAAAAGGCGACCTTGTAATAATTACAAAAGGGGATCTTCTGGGTACTAGTGGAGGAACCAACGCAATGAAAGTTGTTGAGGTTGGCAACATGATAGAAATAAATGAATAAGGAGAAAGCGAGATGGATAAAAGTAAATTAAGTGATATAGCCAAACAAATGATGAATAAACCAAAAGGTATATTAGCAATGGATGAGAGTAGCCCAACAATTGCAAAGAGGTTGGCATCTATAAACGTTGAGAATAATGAAGATAATAGAAGACGTTATAGAGAGCTAATTGTCACAGCGCCTAATCTAAGTGATTTTATTAGTGGAGCAATTTTATTTGAAGAAACATTCAATCAAAAAATGGATAACGGTACTTTATTCAGAGATTACCTAAGTTCAATAGGTATTCTCCCTGGTATAAAGGTAGATAAGGGCGCAAAAGATTTCTCTTGTCATCCCAATGAGAAAATTACTGAGGGTTTGGATGGACTTCGCGAGCGACTTGATACATATCAGGATAAAGGAGCTAAATTTTGTAAATGGAGATCTGTCATAACAATTGGGAATAATATACCAACAGATGCTTGCATTGAATCTAATATGAATGCTTTGGCTAGATATGCATCTCTCTGCCAAGAAAATAATCTTGTACCTATAGTAGAACCAGAGGTATTAATAAATGGTTCACACAGTATTGGTGTCTGTGATGAAGTAACAAGAAGATCTTTAAACTCATTGTTCAAAAACCTAGAATTATTAGATGTGTACCTGCCTGGCACAGTACTTAAACCAAGTATGGTAATATCAGGACAAGATAATGATTCAAGAGCTTCGTTCGAAGAAGTAGCCTCTAAAACTATAGCATGTCTTAAAGATTGTGTTCCGAATGAGACAGCAGGCATTGCGTTTTTATCTGGTGGTCAAACTGACATCGAGGCCGAATCACATTTAAACATAATGAATCAGGCGAGCAATCTCCCTTGGAGAGTAACTTTTTCATATGCAAGGGCAATCCAAGCCGCTGCTTTGGCAGCTTGGCAAGGAAAGGACGAGAACCTAGAAGCTTCTCAGAACATACTTGTTGAAAGAGCGCAGAGATGCTCCAACTCATCTGTTGGAAAGCTCTAGTAAAGTAGATACTTTCCTGAATATAATCTTTATAGACGAAACATCTTTATAATTTAATACTGGTATCTTTGTGTATTTTCTAATTTCTGTTAGATTATCCATACCATTCTTTTTTTTTGTATTTAGGATGATTAAATCTAGTTTAGTTTTATACCTCTGAAAAGCCAACACATTTGATATTGTGCTACTAATACATCCAAGTTCATCTTTAACAACTAGAATATTAAATGATTTAATTAATTTCATCATGTCAATATTAAGTCCATCAAGTGCTAAAGGTGAAAATGCTCCTCCTGCACCTTCCACTAGAATCGATGATGATTTTGCAAGCGCATGGAATTTGTTGAGATAGTTTTTAATATAAACTCTTTTACCCTCCCTTTTAATTGCCAAATATGGCGATATGGGTTCAATGAACCTATACGGGTTTATAGTATCAAGAGGAACTTTTTCATCTAATGCTAAGAAATATTTTGATGAATCTTCAGGTATTAAGATATTTTTTCTTTTTTTACATCCTGTTTCAATTGGTTTGAATGCAACAAAGCCTAACTTGCTTAGTTCTTTAATTAACCTTACACCTATGTATGTTTTACCGACATCTGTATTTGTGCCAGTAATAAATATATGTTTATTCATCCGTAAGCATTTCAAATACATCAGAATATCTGGAAATAATACTTTTCTTTATTTTATCAGGAATAGAAATCTGATGATTAGTCCAATTAATACTTTTTAGATAATCTCTAAAATACTGTTTATCAAAATAACTTACTTTCTTTTGTTTCAAATCATTAGTTAGACAATACCGAGAACAGTCTGGTGTAAATATTTCATCAATTAAAACGATTTTTTCATCTTCATCGTATCCGAATTCAAACTTGGTATCTAATAATGTTAGGCCTTTTGACAAGGCATATTCATGTGCATAATTATACAATTCAAAACTCTTATTCTTAATATACTCTGCGACATCTTCACCAATAATCTCATACATCTCTAACAATGATATATTCTGATCTTTATCTCCAACAGCTGCCTTTGTAGATGGTGTGAATATTGGTGATTCAAATTTATCATTTAATTTCATATTTTCTTTTATTTCAATATCACTTATCATTCCGCTCTCAAGATATTGTTTGTATGCTGACCCAGAAATATAGCCTCTAACAATTGCCTCTATTCTTATTGGCTTACATTTTTTTACAAGAATACATCTGTCGTGTGACTTCGGTATTAGCTGCTCTAATTCATCACTTTCAATCATATGATTATCAATAATGTGATTAGTTTTTCTGAACCAGTATTTTGATATCTTTGTTAAGAGCGCACCTTTTTGAGGAAGTTCGTCTTCGAAAACAAAATCATATGCAGATATTTTATTAGACGTTTTTATTATTAGTTGATTATCGTTGTAGTCGTATCCTTCTCTAATCTTGCCAGAGAATACAGGCTTATTCTCCAGAAAGTATTCGTCTATCTGCATCATGGACTACTTTAATTGATTTATATAACTAGAAAATCTCTCTTTGTTTGTAGCAAACTTCTTCTCTTCTGCAGCTGCGAAATCAGATGATGTGCTAAGATTAACTAAGTTATCACCAACAGCGATAATTCCTATCATCCCTAAAATGTAGTGAGGAGTACACTTGTAGCCATAAACACCCTCTTTTGTGAAAGTTATTTTCAACTCCTCATTAATTTTACCATTCCACTCTAAACCAGCATCTGGGGTCATTTCTGCAATAGATGCAGTATTATGTCCAGGATTAGTAGCCTTCCAAGTTACAGTATCTCCAGGAGCTATTTTGAGAACTGCTGGTTTAAAAACCATCATTTCGCCATTTGAGGAACTCAGCATTTCCACAGTATGATCTGCTGCCATAACAGGAGCAGCAACCACTAAGAGTATTGTTATTAGTATTTTTTTCATAATTTCCATAATTTATCCTCTAATATCCCTATTAATTTTACCCCAATAGTTTACCACAAAAAATAAATTTAATTCATTGTGTGAATGACTTATACTGAGCTGGATAAGTGTATGATTAATGAATGATTATATTATAGCTCCTTCTATTCTGTCAGCAGACTTTGCGAATTTAGGCAAAGATGTCTCAGATGTAATTGATGCAGGTGCAGATTTCATTCATTTTGATGTCATGGACAACCACTACGTCCCGAACCTCACAGTAGGCCCTATGGTTTGTAAATCTCTTCGTGATTATGGTATCGATGCTACTATTGATGTGCATCTAATGATTAGCCCTGTTGATGAGATTATACCTGCCTTCGCTAAGGCAGGAGCAAATTATATTACATTTCATCCTGAGGCAACTAGGCATGTTGATCGAACAATCAAACTTATCAGAGATCACGGCTGTAAACCTGGGATAGTTCTCAATCCTGCCACGAATGTTTCGGCCCTTGAATATTGTTTGGAACAAATAGATATGGTTTTGTTGATGTCTGTCAATCCTGGATTTGCAGGTCAAAAGTTTATCGAGTCAACATTTGATAAGATTGTTGAAGTAAGGGAGATGATTGATGCCGTCAACCCCTCAATTAGGCTAGAGGTAGACGGTGGTTTAAATCTTGAGAATATAGGTAAAGCTGCTAGATCCGGAGCAGACACTTTTGTTGCAGGTTCTGCAATATTTAATTCAGAAGATTATAAACAAACAATTTCTCAGATGAGACAAATCATATCGAAATCATAATTAATATTAATGGAATTTAATGAGTTTTTAAAAAAAGCCGATGAAGGCTACAACTTAATACCTATTATCAAGGAAATAGAATCTTTTGATAGAGAAGCAATAGATATTTACTCCAGTCATTTTGATAAAAAGAAGTCATTTTTTTTTGAATCACTTGAGGGCGATAAAAATTGGAGTAGGTACACAATAATCGGTTGCTCTTCTGGTGATTTTATAGAAATCTTTGGGAATAAAATCCATAGATTTTCTAATTTTATATGTGAAGAAAAAATTCAACACTCAAATCCCATAGAGTGGCTTGAAGAATGTTTCAATAAATTT
>MDTE01182315.1_pt1 | contig 15329 bp, 11 predicted proteins | sample 811231 | NCBI WGS metagenome assembly MDTE01 (sample SAMN05326651, study PRJNA326480) | marine metagenome | isolation source: seawater | place: Indian Ocean: Red Sea | collected 2010 | reverse complement strand
CGTGCATCATTCACACCAAGCGCCGTTTCAGATGCAGATGGTGTTCTCGCGTCATCTCGGTATCGACGAGCAGAAGGTGCGGCTGATTTGTCCCGACGTTGGCGGCGGCTTTGGCCTAAAGCTGCATATTTATGGTGACGAGGTTGCAACGGTGGTTACGAGTAAACTGCTTGGGCGGCCGGTCAAATATATTGCCGATCGTGTAGAGAGCCTGCTGACCGACGTCCATGCCCGGGATCACCGGGTGACGGCGCGCGTCGCGATAGACGCCAACGGCAAGGTCACCGGTTTGGCAATTGACGACCTCTGCGTGATTGGTGGGTATTCCAATGCCGTACGGCTCAGCCCCGGCGAAGGCATGCTGGTTCTGCTGTTCTCAGGCGCTGCGTACGACATCGCCAACTATAAGGCGACCCTCAAGGTACCGTTCCAAAACAAAAACGTGATTGCTATGTATCGCGGTGTAGGCCAGCCGATCGCCGTGGCGCTCACTGAGCACATGCTCGACCTTGCGGCGCGTGCGGCCAACATAGATCCGGTGGAAATACGTCGACGCAACTACCTCAAAGAGGAGCAATTCCCGACCCAGGCGCCTGGCGGCGTACCTCTGGAATATCTCACGCTCAACGCCTGTCTCGATAGCGTGGTCACGCGCATGGACTACGAGGGCTTGCGGGCAGTGCAGGAACGCGACCGCGAAGGCGGTATCTATCGCGGAATCGGCTTGGCAACCATGGTCGAAATCACGGCGGTGGGGCCGCATTATTATGGTCCTGCTGAGGTAGGTGTCAGCTCGCTCGACGGCTGTACCGTGAAGCTCGAGCAGGGTGGCAAGGTGCGGGTAATCACCAGCATCACTGACCAGGGGCAGGGTACCGAGGTCGGGATTGCCCAAATCGTTGCCGGAGGCCTCGGCGTTCTGTTTTCCGATGTCAGTGTGTTCTCCGGCGATACCGCCGTGACGCCGTTTGGTGCAGGTGCGTTCGCCTCACGTGGCATTGCTATCGGTGGCGAGGCAGCGTTCGCTGCTGCACGCGCCTTGCGCCACAACATCTTGGTACTGGCTGGCACGGTCCTGCAGGCAGATCCGCAAAGCCTTGACATCGTCGATGGCAGGATTTGTGACGTCGGCACCAGTGCCGCCCGCCTGTCGGTGGCCGAGCTAGCCGAGATCGGCTACACGCGTCAAGACACACTGCCCAGTGACATCCAGCCCGAGCTAGCAGTGACGCGCAGCTTCAACCCCAAGGTTTCGGCTTTCATCGCTAACGGTATTCAGGCCTCGTACGTTGAGGTAGATATCGACACCGGCTTTGTATCACTGCTTAACCACTGGGTAGTCGCCGACGGTGGCCGCCTGGTTAACCCTGCACTTGTCGACGAGCAAATCCGCGGCGGAGTCGTACAGGGACTGGGAGCAGCTCTGTTCGAGCATGTGGTGTACGATGAATACGGTCAGATGCAGACCGCGACCTTGGCGGACTACATGGTGCCGATGGCATGTGAGATGCCGGATATCGATGTCGCTCACATCGAAACGCCGCACAAGGACAACGCTCTTGGTACCAAGGGCGCAGGCGAGGCCGGCACGATAGGAGCGGCCTCGGCAGTGCTCAACGCGGTCAACGATGCGCTTAGCCCGCTAGGCGCGACGTCAATCGCAAGCTTGCCGATCACTCCCGAGATCGTGCTCAAGGCGCTGCGGAGGGTAGCCTAACCAGCGGCGATTGGTGGGCTTCCGCACGTGGCCTGGAGGGCGACGTATAAGCTTTGCGGGCCAGGTTGAACAGCTACCGATGGTTCAAAGCACCAAAACGGGCTAGAGTTAGGACTTCGTTGCCTGGAACAGGGTCATGTGGCGCTGGGGGGCGACATTGTTCATGGGAGGGTAATCATGAAGAGGCTTCTTGTTTTTTTAGTAGCGGCGTTGGTCGCGGTATCAACTAGCGCCGTAGCAGCGGACAAGGTCCTGCGTATTCCGTTCTCGACGGCTTTTAGTGGTCCCTATGTGGCATTCGGTGAACGTTTGTGGCGTGGGGGTAATATTGCCGTGGACGAAATAAATGCCTCGGGCGGTGTACGGGGTGGTTACAAAATGGAATTCTATAAAGTCGATACACGTGGCATCGACGTGGCTCCGTTCATGGCAGATTTCAAGCGTATCTGCAAAGATGATAAAAATAAAATAATGCTTGGAAATATGTCCTCAAAAACACTGTTTGCTATCTATGAAGTGGCAAAGCAATGCAACATGCCCTTGTTTGCAGCCACATCAGGGGCGAATTGGGTCTTTCCAGACCACGGTAAATGGGTTTTTAGATACCTGCAGGTGCCAAAACTGGTGCTCCCGGTTCTGTATCAGAAACTGCAGGATAAGTTGGGCGCAAAAACCGTAGCCCTTAGTTATACGATTGATGATGATTTTACCTTCTTCAACGCCAAACTTGCACGTGAAGTCCTAGAGAAAAAGGGTTACGAGATAGTTGCTGACCTTGGCACCAAGCTGAAGGAGGTTAACTATGCATCCCCGGTGGCAGCGGTGCGTGCGGCGCGGCCCGATGTCGTGATCCTTAGTCATCAACCTGACGATGGCGGCAAGTTTGTACTGCAGCTGCGAGACCGCGGTATAGACGCTCAGGTCTCCGATACCGGCTATACAGTTGTTGGCCGCGATTATTGGGATCTTTCCAAGGGCAAGGGTATAGGGTCTATCGGCTCCTCCCTATACGCTCCTTCTGATCCTCGTCCGATCGTACAGAATTACGTGAAAAAGTGGCGGGAGGTGACTGGGAAAAAGGATAGAGATCCAGATCCCTATGAGACTTCTACATATGACGCGGTTTATGTCATGGCGCATGTGATTAACACTGCGAAGTCGCTTAGCCGTAAAGACCTCGCGGATGCATTTCTAGCTATTAAGGATATGGAGACTGTTAGTGGCCTTATTAGCTATAGGAAACAGGACCTGCCAGATGTGTATCGTTCTGAGCCGGTTTTGGTTCAGTTAGGAGAAAATGGAAAGATGCTGCGCTGGGGCAATTAGCCTTTAGCACACAAATATTCAATCAAAGCCCCGGCTTCGCCGGGGCTTTTTTTGCCAATAGAGACCTCGTAGCTTTGTGCGCTCCCCCTTAAGGAAACAACGAAGCTCGTAGAATGACGATGTCGCTAGACAGCCGACTTGAGGTCGATAAAACCGCTAAGTAGCGGCTAGGACTATCGGTTCTAGGGTATTCCCAAACGCGAAAGTTTCTGAAGATGAAACGACATAACTTTTGGAGTCCCTACAATGAATTACGTTGCATGACCCGTTAGTAGGGATTGAAGAGCGGCAGTACCTGCTGACTAGGCGGCGCGGATGGCGACCTCCATGCGTCCGATCCCGGCGGCTTCCGCGACCATCACGTCGCCTGGATCGACTGGTGCTACGCCTTCAGGCGACCCCGTAAGAATGATATCGCCGGGGTGAAGCGTGTAATGGGTCGAGGCGTAAGAAATCAACTTTGGAACGTTCCAACCCAGGCTCTTAGTGCTGGCGTGCTGGCGTACCTCCCCGTTGACAGTCAGTTTGAATTCAATATCGCTCGGGTCGGGCATCTCGTCGGCCGTTACCAGCCATGGGCCGAGCACAGCGTAACTCTCGATAGATTTACGCCAACTTAGCAGTTCAGGGCCGCGCAACGTCATGTCGAAACCCATGCTGTAACCGGCAACGTGGTCGAGTGCATCGCTTTCGGCGATGTTGGTGCCGGGCTTTCCGATCACAACAGCGAATTCAAGCTCGTGGTCATTGCGGCGGTCGAGGAATCGCAGCGCGATGCCCTCGGAGGCGCCTACCAGCGAGGACGTGGCCTTGAGAAACAGCCCCCAGTCTGCAATCGTCTTGATCGTTCGGTCTTGTTTGAGGTCGGGATCGGCGATTGCTTCGTCTATATGCGCCGGGTAGTTGATGGGGGCACCAATGATCTTGCTTGGGTTGGCAACAGGGCTCAGGAGCTTGACGGCGGCTAGATCTAGCACCGGTGCGTGGGTGGTTAGATTCTCAATCTCGGGCTGTAACATATCGAGGTTAGAGATGACCTGGTCGCCCGGTGGTACCGGCCAGCGCATCTCCGGAAGTGCGTCGAGCGCGGCGGAGATATCGCGCACCTTTTGGCCGTCCACCCGGCCAAGGCGATTGTCGTCGAAGCGGCAGAGTTTCATGGATCCATATTCCTGGAGTTGGGCTAAAAAAAAAGCCCTGGCTTATAGCCAGGGCCGAGGGTTTGCTTTCTAGATTGGCCTAGGGCCAGGGCAGCAGACGCCCATTGTCGCCTAGTATCACTAGTACCGGTTTGGTCCGGTGGATGTCTGGAAGATCCTGCTCGCGATAACCGACGGTGCCGCTAACCGTCTCTAGGCCCTGAACTGTCTTGAAGGCCATAGCAATGTCTTCGCGGCCAAGCGACTTCGCTCTATCGAGAGCTATTGCCATCAACTTGACACCGTCATAGGTCGCAGTCTCATAAGGATCGGGATCGCGATCTTTCATGCCAGTACGGGACCGCCACAGGCTGAGCCAATTCTGTACAATTGGCCGCTGGTCTTCCGAGGTGTAGACGGAACCGCCGATTGAGCCCTTGCCAACACCGTCCGACAGGTTCCAATAGTCGCGACCGGTAACAGTGTAACCAGTGTCACTGATCTGGGTCTTGATCCCGCGATCGCGCAGCTGCTTGACGAACTTGCCGCCGTCATCGGGCTGATGACTAATGACCACGAGGTCCGCTCGCTTAGCGCGAATTGCCGCAACCTGCGACGCGAAGTTGGTTTCCTGACGCTTGCTTCCAAGCTCGTCAACGACCTCGAAGCCGTTAGCCGCTAAGAGCTTTACGCCCATCTTGTGGTTGAAGAACGTGAAGTCGTCATCGATCGTGAAGCTTGTCGAGACTGTTTTCGCGCCTAGTTCTTTCTGAAGGGTTTGATAGAGAACCGGCAGAATCAGCTCGGGTACCGGCAGGAAGCGATAGATCCACTTGCCATTATCCGGATGCACCCAGTGTGCCCCCGAGGTTGGTGCAAACGTCGCCATGTTGCAGGACTTTGCGTATTCGTAGATGGCAAAGAGCTGTTTTGACGATGTGTTGGCTAAGAACATCGGGATGCTCTCATCTTTGCAGGCGCGCCGATACTCAGCGATTAACGGTGCGGTTTCCGGCGAGCGGGTATCAATCTTATAAAATTCAATTTTCATCCCACCGCGGACACCCTCTTTATTGACCTCTTCAAGGGCTAACAGGGCACCGCGCCACAGCCGTTCGCCAAACGAAATTGACGGGCCGCTAAACGCAGTCGCGAAGGGGATACGGATTTTCTCTGCGGCGCTGGCGGTCCCGAATCCGGCTAGAACCGGAAGCGCGAGCGCAGCGAGCGCCAAACCAAGCTTTCTCATGACGTGATCTCCCTACGGTTGCACGGTATGCACCAGTATAACTGGTGCGTTCTCACTCTAGATTATAAACGGGTGCTGAAGGATGTGGAAAGCCTGCCTTTGGAACTGGCCTACTCTTTTATTTGCTGAACGCCCTCTGCGCCGAACATGCGGTCGAGATAGGCACCCACATAGTTGTGCACAAGAAACTCGCTAGTTGACATGCGCCCCGGTCGGAAACCCTTAGTTCGCATTACTTTTTGCAGCGATTCGATCATCGTTCGGTCTTCTTCGAGCACGAGGTCGAGTTGCTGGTGGATGGGCTCGGCCCGTTCGACTACGTCGTCGGCTGCCTCGAAATAGTGCTCTGGCACGGTGAGATATTGGTGGATTAACGTCTCATCGACAGAAACTGGCCAGATTATGATATCAGCGACGGTATAGGGCCGCACAAAGGTCGTCAGGTTAGGTGAAAGGAATCCGGCCCCGGCGGCCAGACTAAGATCCTTGTCTTTGAGCCAATTATCTAGCCACGGTGCATGACCGAGATCACGTAGGGGCGCCAGCGTCGACATGTCGTTTTCGTAGAACGCTGCATAACCACCATTCTTCCAAGTAGTGTAGTTATAGGTCTCGGGTGTCGGCCAGTCGGTCAGCGTGTCGCCGTGCAGGGTGATCAGGTGGTAGACGTCGACGAAGTTCTCGTTGATCAGTTTCCAATTGCACCTGAGCGTAGAGGTCAGGCGCCTGGTGAGTCGGAAGCGTCCCTGCTGGAACACGCCGAAGTGCTTAGCAAAGTCGGTTATGAAATGGCTTAAGGGCTCGGCGTTGTCGTCAAAATTAACGAACACCCAACCTTCCCATATATCCGAGTGGATTGATTGCATACGGCAATTGTCTATGTCGAATCCGGAGACCTCATCCATATAGGATGCGCCGAGCAGCTTGCCAGTTAGGTCGTATGTCCAGGCATGGTAGGGGCACTTGAACTGTTTGGCATTACCGTTGCCCTCGACCACTTCTACCCCGCGGTGCGCACAAATGTTATAGAACGCGTTAATCGCTCCATCGCGGTCGCGTGCGACAATGATCGGCTCGCCCATGATGTGGAACGTCATGTAGTCGCCAGGCTTTTCGATCTCCTCGACCCGTGCCACGGCGAGCCAGTCCTTCATGAAAATCTCTTCTTTCTCGCGCTCGAACAGCTCCTTAGAGGTGTAGATATAGCTTGGCAGATGGGTCGCTTCTCGCAGCGGTCGAAGGGTTTCGGTGAATTTGCCGCGATCGGCAGTCGGTTGGCCAGTTGCTTCAGAAAACGCCATATCGGGATCCTAGACGGTGCCTTACCCCACACAGTATAACCAGCCGCCGCGCCCCACCCAATGCCGGCCGGCAGCGTTCACGTTACCAAGGAGGATCCATGGCCAAAATCAAGTATGGACTGTTCCTGCGCGGGCAATTCCCTCGCGAGGACGACATGGTCATACGAATGCAGGAGATGTTCGAACAGGCGCGCCGCGCTGACGAGCTCGGCTTCAGCGATATAATGGTTGGCATGCACTACGCCAGCTTCCCGCTGTGGATGCCTTCGATGGTCCCGTTCATGGCCCGTTTGAGTGGTGAGGCCCCGAATGTGCGGCTTTGTGCTGGCATCGTTCTATTGTCGCTGCATAAACCGCTCGATGTAGCCGAGCAGTTCGCCACGATCGATGTAATGTCTAACGGCCGCGTGGTTTTCGGCGCGGGCCTCGGCTACCGAGAGGTCGAGTTCAACGGCTTCGGCACCACACAAAGTGAGCGAGTGTCTCGCTTCGAGGAGAACCTCGAGGCGGTGGTCAAGTTGTGGACTGAGGATAACGTCACTATCAAGGGCTCCCACTTCGAGCTCAACGAGGTGAATATCGGCATGAAGCCTGTACAGAAACCACGCCCGCCGGTGTGGATCGGTGCCAACGCCGACGGTGCGGTCAAGCGCGCCGCGCGTATGGCCGATAGCTGGTTTATCAATCCGCACCAGAAGATGGGAACCATCGACCGCCAGCTCGATATCTACAAAGCCGAACGCGAGCGTGTCGGTAAGCCGATGCCCGACGAGCTGCCGCTAATGCGCGAGATTTTCGTGGCGCCGACCCGTGACGAGGCGATCGAGCGCGGCCGTCCTTACATCGAGCAGAAATACAAAGTCTACGTGAAGTGGGGGCAGGACAAGGCGATGCCGAAGGAGGACCGTGACCTTGCCGCCGACTTCGAAGAGCTCACCAAGGATCGATTCCTGATCGGCTCACCGGACGAGATCGCCGAGCAGATCGCCGGCTACCACAAGCGTTTGGGGGTCAACAATATATGCCTCGGCGCACAGGGTGTCGGTATGCCGCAAAGCCAGTTACTGGAAGCGATTCAGCTGTTCTCGGAAGAGGTGATGCCGCGGGTTGAGGAGGCGATTTAGGTTCGCGAATCAGGGGTCAGAATGACTGATGTGATTCCTGTCGTCTGATACCTGACTATACGTCCGTCGTGCCGACCCAGGCGCGCGAAACGTCGACCACGATGCCATTGGGATCTCGGTATTTGCGCTCGAATCCGGTGAAATCGTCCTCTGTGCCGATCTCCTTGTGGTAGGTGCCCCCTTGCTCTACCACCGTAGTGCCGGCTTCTTTTAGGTCATCAACGATGAATCCCACGTGGTGAATTCCGACGAAATCCTTGCCCCGCTCGTCGCCCGCGGATTCATCTGTTGGGAAGTTTAGAATGGTGAGGTTGACCACGCCGTCCGACAGCGAGATGCCGTTCCCGAAATTATCGGTCTTGATCTCGTTGATGCGCTCCATACCGAACGTCTTCTCGTAGAACTGCGCGGTGGCCTCGATATCGGGCACCGCAATCGCGACGTGACGAAGTTTGCCTTTCATCCCCACCTCCTGTTTGAGTGTACGACTATGGCCCAGAATCGCCGGGACTGTCGAGCCGGCGGAGAAGGAAGGTAGCGCGTTGAGAATCATTGATATCCGCGAAAAAACCGTGCGGCTCAACACGTCGATGTCCAATGCAGCGATTTCGTTCGACGACATGACAGCCAGCGTCGTTGCGGTGGTTTCCGACGTTGTTCGTGATGGCAAGCAAGTGGTCGGCTTCGGCTTCGATTCGCTGGGCCGTTATGCTCACGGTTCGTTACTGATGGAGCGATTCGCACCGCGGGTCCTAGCTGCCGAACCGGATTCGCTGCTCGACGCCGACGGCCTCAACATTGATCCGGTGGCGGTGTGGGCCACGGCTACGCGCAACGAAAAGCCGGGCGGCCACGGTGAGCGGGCGGGCGCGGTGGGGCTGCTTGACACTGCGTTATGGGACCTCGTCGCCAAGCTCGATAACAAGCCACTGTGGCGGGTTCTCGCTGAGCTCTATGGCGACGGTCGAGGATCCGAGGGTGGCACTGTACCGGTCTACGGCTCTGGCGGACATTATCACGCCGAAGGTGGTGTTGAACGGCTCGCCGAAGAGCTCACGAGCATGCGCGATATGGGCTACACCCGACTCAAGATCAAGGGCGGCGGGGTCCCGATCGACGAAGACCGCCGCCGAATCGAAGCAGCGCTCGAGGTCGTGGGTACGAGCGACAACCTGGCGGTTGATCTCAACGGGACGTTTGATGCGGCACGCGCCGAGGGGTTCCTTGATGCGGTCGCGCCCTATGGACTGGCGTGGATCGAGGAGGTGGTCGATCCGCTCGATTTCGAGCTACAGCGGCAGGTGTGCGAGAGCTATGCTGGAGCGATCGGTACAGGCGAGAACCTGGCCTCGCTGGCCGATGCCACCAACCTTATCCGCTATGCCGGGCTCAGACCGGACCGCGACCTACTGCAGTTCGACGTGGCGTTGGCATATGGCGTTGTCGAGTATGTCCGCATTCTCGACATGCTCAAGGCGAACGGCTGGAAACGCGGCCGCTGCTATCCCCATGCCGGTCATCTGCTCTCGCTGCACGCGGTTGCCGGGTTCGGGCTCGGTTGCCACGAATCCGCACCTGATGACAGCAAGATCTTTGGCGGCTATCCCGATGGCTGCCAGGTCGCGGACGGGCGCGTGAGCCTGCCCGATGCGCCGGGCATCGGTTATGAGCTCAAGCCCAACCTGTGGGCGGTGATGCGGGAGCTGGTAGCATAGGTCCTGCCGGTCGGATGCACCGTGACGGGTTGCTTCACCGGGCCTACGCCGGCAATCAGGACTCAGTTGGAGTATGGCATGGCCCCGGTCGAGCTCGCTCACCGCGTCGACACTACCGAAGATCTGCCGAGCGTTACAGCGGTACCGTGATGAAGGTGTGCGGGGCGTCGCAATTCACGAGGTCGATGCGCTTGAGCACAATCTTGAGATAGTCGCCCTCGCGTCGCAGCGTGTGGCGACATTTGCCGGCGAATACCCGCTGGCCGTCACCCTCACGGTACTCAACCACCTGCATCCGTGAACTGACTTCGTAGGTGCCGTTGCTGGCGGCTTCGATGAGTACCTGCCCGACCAAGTGACTGGTGCGGGGGAAGGGGCTTTGCGCGACATTGGCTGGATGGCTCATGCGGCGAATGCGGATCGCCATGATGTCCTTGTCTTCGTAGAAGATCGAGATCGTGTTGAGCGGATCCTCCTGCTCAGGAACTGCTGGTACCCAGTACATGCCGTCGTCTGCGAACAGTGAGAGCCAGTCCTGGAATCGGCGATCGTCTAACAGCTCGGCCTCGGCGTAGACAAACGCCTCGAGCTCGTCACGCAGATCACGGTCGACGGCGTTTGTGTTCATGGCGCCCCCACGCCGCGCGGCAGCTCGCCGGTCATGTACCGCGACCAGGCGGCGAGCTGGTTGCGGATACCTACCTCACTAGAGCCGACGCCCTGGACGGCACCGTCGTTGCGGCGGGTCTCATGACCGTAACCGCGCGAGATATCCATCCAGTCCGAGGCGCGGCCATTCCAGTCGCGCGGACTGACTGCGGTTTGTAGGTTCTTGAAGGCCTCGTGGTCGTCTTGCGAAATCATCGACGCCGGCGAGTTCTGCGACATCATAAATCGCACCGCCGAGTGCAACATCTCCTCGGGCGCACCCTTGAGGCGGAAGCAAAAGCTGCGTAGCAGCGTCTGGTCGACCGCTACCGGCTCAAACTGGCGGATTTGCTGAAAGCGGTTGTTGAGAATGAGGTTGGGGTACACAAGCGTGTTGAAACGATCGATCTTCAGAATCCCGGCAGTCTTGGCCTCGCCATGGCGTTCGACGAGCAGCTTGCGGTAAGCGGTGAAGGTGGGATCGCTGCGCTCGGGAGCGATCTTGTCCTCGTTATAGAAGCCGCCGATATAAGCGTGGCCGCCGCTGAAACCGCACAGGCCGACATCATCCCAGGTGTTTAGGGAACGCCCGTTGGCCTTCATTTGCTGGGCCATATGCGGTGTGTCGTCGGGCTCAACGTCATGCTCCCAGTCCTTAACCGCTCCCCACGACGAGCGGTGTAGAAAGTGGCCGTGGATGAAATCGAAGGTGTTTTCGATATGCACTTTCCAGTTGCCGTAGTAGATCTGTCGGAATTCGCCACCTTCTCGCATCAGGCCGCCGTCCGGCGCCCGGTCGACGATGTTGTCGATGGAATCGCGGACCGGCGCGATGTAGTCCTCGAGCGTCGGACTGTCAGCACACAAGTTGATAAAGATGAAACCACGATAGCTGGAGATACGGGCCACTGGCTCAAGACTGTTCCGGGGGTCCTCGACATCGAAGTCGTCGGGGTAGCCACGCGGTAGTGGCACGCCGAGCAGCTTGCCGTCCCGCGCAAACGACCAGCCGTGGTAGGGGCAGTCAAAGGTCGAGACGTGGCCGCGGCGGACATTGCAGATCATTGAGCCGCGGTGCGGGCAGCGATTGAAGAAACCGGCAATAGCATCGCCATCGCTACGCACCACAATCACCTCGCGGCGGCCGATGCGGGCGCGGACGTAGTCGCCGACCTCGGCGACTTCGCTTTCGTGGGCGGCATAGACCCAGGTGCGCTCAAATATGCGCTCCATTTCGAGGTCGAACACGTCGGCATCGGCGTAGACCCGCCGGTGCACCCGGCTGGGCTGAACGAAGCTGCGGATCTCTTCGTCCGAAACCCTGGTCGTCAGTTGTGTTGCCATTTGGCGACCTTCCCCGTCTATGCGTCTGTCCTCAACGACAGCCACATATCGTAGCGCGCGCGACGCAGCACTTCGCTGCTAAATTAGCTTAGATTGAAGCGCCGACAAATGGAGGTGATCTACGCTCTGAGGTTAGTCCAGTTGTAGGACTGCTCGAAGCCGTAGGCCGCGCGGTAAAGCGTGGGTTCCTGCCAGTGGCGGCCGATCAGCATCATGCCGATGGGGATCCCGTCGGCCTTGCCGCAAGGAAGCGACATTGCCGGGTGCCCGGTCACGTTGAACGGGCAGCAGTTGGCGATATAGATGAAAGCGGTCTCGGCGACCTCCTTGGCAGTTGCCTCCGTCCCCAGGATTGGCTTGGCCTTGAGCGGCATGGTAGGCATCAGCAACAGGTCGTAGTCGGCGAGGACCGCGTCGTAGGCGGCGCGCAGGCGCCGCGCCAGGTTTTGGGCCTTGGCGTAGTAGTGACCCCCACCAGCCTTGATCGCGTGGGTGCCGAACATTGCAATCACCTTGAATGTGTCGGCGAGATCGTCGGTGTGCTGACGCCAGCGCGCGAACGCGGCGCTGGTCGAGGTCATCTGAAGGCCGCCCATATTGGCCATCGCGCCGTTCATCGACAACGCATTGAGCGCCAGGCCTTCGTTGACGATTGGTGCCCAGACCGGTAGGCCGAGGTTGTGCCAGGGGATCGATACCTCATCGACCACCATGCCGAGCCGAGCCAGTTTCTTAGCGCCGGCGCGAACCAGCCGATTGACGTCGTCCTCGGCGCTGAACTGTTCGAAGCCTTCGCGGACCACCGCGATCCGGAGCCCTGATACCTCCTCGTCCAGCGCCTTGGTGTACCGCGCGGTGCGAACTGCGCGCTGGCGCGGATCGAGCCCATCGGGACCGGCAATCACCTCGAGTAGCAATGCGTTGCCGCTGACATCGGCAGTCATCGGCCCACAATGATCAACCGTGGCCTCGACCGCCATAATGCCGGTGTAGGGCACCAACCCGTGGGTACCTTTCATGGCGTAAATACCGCAGTGGGCAGCGGGTTGACGAACGGATCCGGCTTGGTCGCAGCCCAGAGCCAGTTCGACGTCGCCGGCTGCGACTGCTGCAGCGCTGCCAGAGGAGGAGCCGCCCGTGGTATGGGTCGGTTTGTGGGGGTTGCGCACTGGACCGGTAGCACTGGTGTGGCTGCCGCCGGAGGTGCAGAGGTATTCGCACACAGTCTTGCCGGCGATGGTGCCGCCGGCGTCGAGGATGCGCGTCACCACCGAGGCGTCGAACTCGGGCACGTAGCCCTCGAGTAAGGAAGCGCCGTTCATCATCGGAACCCCGGCGACGCAGATGTTATCCTTGATCGCGACTTTTTTGCCCTTGAGTTTGCCGCGCGGCGCGCCTTTGATGTCGGTCTTCACATACCAGGCGCCATAGGGGTTATCTTCACCGTCGGGGCGGTATCCCGGTGTCCGGGGGTACTGCACTTCAGGTACTTCATCCGGAAGCTCGTCAAGAATTTGGTAGCCGCTGGCCATCGGTTCCATCAGGGCCTGCATATCGGCGAGGTAGTCGTCGTTGACGGCAAAGCCAAGCTCGTCGGCAATGTCATGCAACTGTCTGATCGTTGGTGTCTTAAAGACCATCTTTGTACCCCCTCGTTATCCTTTGCCGCTCTGGATAATGGTGTGCTGCCATTCGCTAACCCGCTCGAAGGCGTGCGCCAGCCGATAAATTGTTGCTTCGTCGCCATGGCGGCCGACGATCTGCATCCCAATGGGCCGGCCGTCGCTGACCGCACAGGGGATCGAAAGTGCTGGATGCCCGGTGAGGTCGAACGGCGCGGTGTTCTGTGCCATGTTCCAGCAGTGATCGAGTAGCTCGGCAAGCTTTGCGTCGGGGCCGGGCACGCGTGGTGCACGATTGGGCGCGGTCGGCATTACCAGAAGGTCGTAATGTTCGAATGCATCGTCGTAGGCTGCGCGCAGACGACGGCGTAGGTTTTGCGTCTTGCCGTAAAAACCACCGGCGCAGGACTGCAGGGCGTGGCGGCCGAGTAGTAGTGAGACCTTTACGGTGTCGGCAAACTCGTCCATGCGCGCTGCTGCGGCATTCATTGCTCGCACAAGCGAGGGCACCGAAAGACCTTCTGTGAACATACCGCCGCCATAGACATAGGTGTGGTAGCTCGATTCGAATGACGCCACCGCCCAAAAGGCGCCGCCATAGGCGTGCCAGGGGATCGATACTGATTCGACTTCTGCCCCAAGCTTAGCGAGTGCGGTTGTAGCCTGGCGCACGCCGCGGTCGACTTCGGGTTCAGACATAGGCATGTCGAAGCCTTCGTCGACGATGCCCACGCGCAGACCCCCTATCCCGGCGTCAAGGTCCAGCAGATAGCGGTCAGCGTGCACGCCGCGCTGGCGTGAATCACAACCGTCGGGCCCGGCCAGAACTTCTAGAAACAGTGCGTTGTCGGCCACCGTGCGCGTCAACGGGCCGACATAGTCGAAGGTCGGGTCGAGTCCCATGATTCCGGTGTAGGGGACTAGGCCGAAGGTCGGCTTGATACCGACGACGCCGCAATAGGCGGCTGGGACCCGAATCGATCCGGCCTGATCGCCGCCCATCGCCATGTCCACCTCGCCGTTGGCGACCACCGCGGCTGAGCCGCTCGACGACCCCCCGGCTGAGAAGCCAGGCTTGCGCGGGTTGATCACAGGTCCGGTCGCCGCAGTCATGCAGCCGCCAGAGGCCGAGAAGTACTCGCAAACGGTCTTCCCGACGATCTCAGCACCGGCATCTAGCAGCCGCGTTGCCACGGTGGCATCTACCTCCGGTACGTAACCCTCCAACACCGAGGCGCCGTTCATCATTGGAATGCCAGCGAGGCAGATCGTGTCCTTGAGAGCGACCGTCCGACCCTTGAGGTGGCCGCGGGCCGAACCTTTGAGCGAAGTTTTGACATACCAGGCGCCAAGCGGGTTCTCGGCTGGATCCGGACGATGTCCCGGCGTGCGCAGGTACTTCACCGGTGGCAAGTCGTCGGGCAGGGACTCGACGAGATCGTAAAGCGCCGCCATCGGCGCCACGTAGTCCAGCACTTCAGCGATATAGGCATCGTTCATCTCAATGCCGAGCGAATCGCCGTGCCGTCGCAGCTGAGAGGGTGTTGGTAGCGAATAGCGCATGGCGTTCTCCCCAGGTTCACTGCCATTGTAACGGCATGGCTCAAGAACGCCCTACTGCGGCATACGGTGTGATAGTGTCGCCGCGTGTTGGGGAGCCGTACACGTTGAGCGAAATCACCGATACCTTAGCCGGTTACGTCAGCGGACTGGTTTTTGAGGACCTGCCAGACGTCGTTGTCGAGCGTGCGCGTCTGCTGCTACTGGATTTCGTCGGCAATACGGTGGGGGCCCGCTACGAGGCGAAAACCACGCCTCAGCTTGTTGAGACCGCCGAGGCATTGTGTTGGCGCGGTGGCGACTCCACGGTACTTGGGTTGTCGGCCGACTTTGCACCGCCGGCGGCAGCGCTGCTCAACGGCGCGCTCGCTCATTCGCTCGAGTTCGACGATACCCATGCCGCGGCTTCGCTCCACCCTGGCGCGACAGTGATGCCGGCTGTGCTCGCCGCATCAGAAATGGTAGACGCGAATGGACGCGATCTCTTAACGGCGATGGTTGCGGGCATCGAGGTCGCCTGCCGCGTCAGCAAGGCGCTGGTGCCGGCCCAGCATTATGAGCGCGGCTTCCATCCAACCGCGACG
>MDTE01091003.1_pt1 | contig 15329 bp, 13 predicted proteins | sample 811231 | NCBI WGS metagenome assembly MDTE01 (sample SAMN05326651, study PRJNA326480) | marine metagenome | isolation source: seawater | place: Indian Ocean: Red Sea | collected 2010 | reverse complement strand
TGACGATATTGAACCTAATGCATTACCGGAATATTTATTTTTTAATAAATTTCTAAATTTTCTTTGTAATTCGTCTTCTTGAAAAGAATTATCCTTAATTTTCTCTAAAATTTCTTTCGTCGCATCTAAAATTTCATCATCTTTATTATCTATAATATTGATATTTCTGTTTGAATAAAACCTATCAGATCTATGATGGTTATTTAATGTGTTTTGACTTGAAAGATTTATCATTTCAGAAAATTTTAATAATTTTTCATTTCTTTTGTACAATTTTGGTAAAGATAATCCTTTTGAACAAATTTCTAAGCTTACATCAATTGGTGCTCTATTAATTGTTAACAATGGTTTTCCAAAAATTGCTGGCAAAGCATTTATTCCTGAGCAAGATCCTATGTATAAGTAACATTTATAAGAAAGATATATACTTAAAATATCCATGTCGTAAAGATCATTGTTTGTTAAATCTATTATCTTATCTTGAAATGAAACTTCCAGTGAGCCTTTGTGGCCTATCCTTATAACTTTAAAATTATTTTTTATTAAAAATTCTACACTCGACTTTAAAGTTTCAATACTTGAGTTTCTAAATGTCTCTTTGTCGTATGGTTTAAATGCACTATCTCTGGAGTGTATAAGAATTATTTTATCATTTAATCCAATATTATAATCTCTTAAAAAGTTTGAACCATACTGCGCATCTTTTTCATTAATTTTATAAAATTCTCCTTCAGCAAACTTCCTTTTTAGTGTTTTAAAAGCAATTCCCCTTTCATTTGTAATATAGTCAAATGAATTAAAAGATATTGATGAAAATTTTTTTTGATAGTTGAGTATTGAAGATAAATATTTGTTTTGAAAAGTAATACAGTTTATTTTTTTTTTTTGATAATTATTAAAAAAATACCTATTTCCAATATAATTTTTATTAGTAGATATTAATAGTTTATATTTATTTTGATTTTCCAGTTGTATATATGTTTCTAAATCTAAAATTTGATGTCCGATTGCTTCTATGGATGAGGAAATTAATTTTAGTTTAAAAATTTTGAAAATAAAATATACGAATATAAAGATAAAAAAATTTATAACTTTTAATGGATATTTTATCATTGGATTTAATTTTTTTTTCTTTAGAGGGTTATTTAAATTTTGGAACATGTAATAAAATTTATTTCTCATAATCATTATTTAATTTTAATCAAATTAAGAATAACAAATATTCTGTAATTTAATATTTTTTCCCTTAATTTATATCTAATGAAATTTTAAATATACTTATACTGCTCTTTCAAAGTTTCTAAAAATTCTCTTCATATTTGACTGTTGAAGTAATTTACCTAAACCTATAGCTTGGTTTAAATAAACTTTTCGTTGATTACTAATATATTTTTGCTGATATTTATTATGAAAAAAATTGAATTTAGTAGGTTTTTCTAATTTTGGCAATGATTCTGGATCGATCTCGTAATTTTGATTAGTAATTTTATCAAAATCAAAGTGTAAAGTGGCAGTTGATATTTCTGATGTTTTTTCTAATGGAGAGTTTTTTCTCATAAAAATAAATTTTTTCAAATCAATTAGATAATTTTCTATCTCCTTACTCAGTAAATTTTTTTTATTTAGATAATCTCTTACCGCGACAAAAATAAGGTTATTTATATCCTCAAATTCATTAAATAATTTAGAATGACTCAACAGCAACTCATTGGTGCCCATATCGCCCCCTATATATTTCGCAATAATATCTGGTGACAAAACATACTTGTTTGCTTCATCCCAACTATCATATAAATCTTCAGTAGTCTCATAAATGAATTCAGATAATATTTTTCTTATTTTATCTGAATAAAGTTCAGGGTGCTCTTTAATATATACCAAACAATCAAAGGATGAGACTTTTAATGACCTTAGCATCACAAAGATCTCCTCAAATATAGAATTATTATAAAATGTTGTAATAAAAAGATTCATTATTCTGCAATCTATATAATCTTCCTGACTCAAAGTGTTGCTTCCAACAATTATTTCCTCTATTTCAGCAACTGAATGTTTCCCACCCATAATGTCATATACTCCTAAACATCCTGGGATGGTTCTAAATTTAGATTTTAGTTCATATTTTTTTCTTGTTGATCTCGACGCCATCTCCGTACCAACTAAAAGCATAGCTTGAAACATTCTTACTACTTTTGCATTATTATCGATACCAAATCGTAGGGACTCAAAATGTCTTTTTTTACTATCTTCAGGCATTCCTAGTATTATGGCAGATTCTGTTTTCTCACCTAAAATATTTCCATAATCAATCAATTCTTTATATGCTGAGCTAGAAATATTTTTTCTTTTAATGGCTTTCAAGACATCTGGATCATTAGATTGTATTTGAGCTCCTAAATTCCATCCATTTATTAATCCAGCAACTTCAATTGTTCTTTTAGGCATGTTTTTCCCTGGAGAAGCACTCACTACAGTTGGATAATGGTACGTTTTTTGAATGTCAGCCAAAACTTTTGCTGTTTCCAAATCTTGTTTATACATAGAAAAATTAAGATCTGTAAAAATTAATTCATTTATATTTTTAACTTTTTTAGCTATGAGGTATAATTCTTCTTTAACTCTCTCATGTTCATATCTTTTAACTAAGTTTTTACTTGCTAATCCATCAGCACAAAATGTGCAAGAGAAAGGACAACCTCTTGTAGTTTCAATTAAAGGCACTAGAGGCATATCAAAAAATTTATCCATTATCCCATTTAGATAAGGAGATGGTATTATATTAATATCTTGAATTCTGTTTATAGGACCACTAATAAGTTCATTACCTAGAACATAACAAGTGTTAGTTATTTTAGGAGCGCTATCTTTTAATTTCTTAATATTAAAATTGTTCTTAATTAGTTCTGAAATCAAATCTACAAAACCCAATTCACCTTCTAATTCAATTGTAAAATCAATATTGGGTTTTTTTTTTAAAAATTCAATTTTTTCTTCTATTTCAGTTGGGAAATTTGGACCACCAAAGATAGTTATTATGTGAGGATTTTTTTCTTTTACTAAAGATGCAAACTTGTAACTAAGTTCAAAATTCCAGCTATAATTTGAAAAACAAATTATAGAAGGTAATTTATCTTTTAATGCGTCATTCAAATGTTCTGGGAATTTGAATAATTTAAAATTAAATTCGTCACCAAGATGTTTCTGAGCATACGAATAAACATAACTAGCACCAAGAGGAAATGTAATAGAACTTATACCTTGAGCAGTATGAGTAAGATCAGATATCCAAATTTCTTGTTTTGTAGTTATCATTTTACAAGAAAAAAAAATTATCAAAAATGAGGATAAAAAACAACAAAATTTATAATAAATTATATTTAATTTACTTATAAATAATTCAATTTAATTATTTTCTTTGGGCACTTTCATACTCTTCCAATGTTCCAATATCTGTGTAGTAAGATTTAGTATGATAGGTATAAATTTTGCCCAAAAAATTATCAATAATTTCTGTGCTAAAGTTTTTTGTGAAATTAAAATCCTCTTTGATAATTTTGACAAAATCTTTAGACAAAACATAAGTAGCACCGTTTGCAATATTGCCAAAATTTTGACTACTTTTTTCATGAAAATCTTTGACAATTCCTCTTTTATCTAAACTAACTATTCCACAAGTTGATGGATTTGAGGTTTCAAATGTTAGCATGGTCATAAGACATTCTTTTGGTCTATATTTGTGAGCTTGCAAAAGTGAGGTCAGATCATCTACGCAGTAATTGTCAGCGTGAAGCAAAATGCCATCTTTGTTTTCAAAAAAATTAATATTTGCATTAAGAGTTCCTGCGGTACCTAAAAGTTCTTTTTCATAAACTATTTCTACTTTTTTTTGAAACTTGGAAGTCTTTATAAAATCTTCTACTTGATCTGCTAAATAGTGAGTGTTTATTAAGACTTTATCAACACCTATAATAGACAGTTTTTCTAACCAAATATTTAATAAAACTCTACCTCTTATCTTTACTAAACATTTTGGGATTTTATTTGTTAAAGGTTTTAACCTTTTACCATAACCAGCTGCCAATATAATGGCATTCATTATTTTATTTCTTGTATTAGCTCATTCATATTTAAAGGACTATTTCCTACTCTACTAACTTGTAAGGCTGATGCTAGAGACCCTATCAATGCAGCTTCCCAAATACTCCCACCTACTGCCATTATCATTGCGGCACTAATTAACATAGAATCGCCCGCTCCAATTGTATCCTTAGGGGCTAAATTTAAAGCTCCAATTTTATCTGTATGAAAATGTTTTTTATTTTTTCTTTGCGTATGGACTAGTAATCCCTCAGGTCCAAGCTTGATAAGACTATTTTTAGCAAAACTTTCTTCTCGTAACTTATCTGCTAAAACAATTAATCCATCTTCATAATTTCTTGTAGCAATCCTAGCTTCTTTTTCGGTAGGTGTAATTAAATCCATATTTTTATATCTGCAGATATTTCCATTTTGAGATGATGATTGGCTGTCAGCTACAATCATTATTTTTTTTTCTTTTGCTAAATTAATTATTTTGTCAACTAATGATTGTGGTAAACATCCATAATTAAAATCTGAAAAAACTACTAAATCTATTTTATGGATTATTTTTTTTAAATCAGAGTAAATTTTTTTTTGCAATGTTTTAGAAATTGAAACTTGCTGGAGATTACTAACTCTAAGTAATGTTTTATCACTTGATCTGTATCTTATTTTTAAAGTAGTGGGCCTATTTTCATCTTTAAATATTTTGGAATTAACATTTTTTGATTTTAATTCTTTTGTAGCAAATCTATAATATTCATCATTACCTGATACTGTAAAGAAATTAACTTTTGCACCTAATCCTGAAGCATGAAGAGATACAATACCTGCTCCACCAATAAATAATTTTGTGTCTACAGGCGTTACTACTATTGTTGGATCTTCTTGAGACATTCCTAATGGCTGACAAGATATATATTTATCAACTATCAAATCTCCTATTATTGCTATTTTTAATTTGGATGTCTTTTTTAATAACGTAATTAATTTTTTTTTGTTTAGTTTATGTCTATGTAGGTATTGTTTAGGTATACTTATAGTATTTAGATTTGATTTTTGAAATTCCTTTTGTATCAAATCATATGATGAAAATGCTATTTCACCTGAACTAAAAATTAACCTTCCGCCATAAGAACTTAGAAATTCCTGCTCTGGATTATTTTGGTTTTCATACTCTTTACCTTTAACGACAATTGATGGATTGAATTTTTTTAATGTGTCTTTTAACGATTTGTTAATTAGAACTACTTTATCAACATAAGAACAACTTTTAATATTCTCTACTCTTAATTTTTCATCTACTGTTGCAGCACTTCCTGCAATTTTATTGCTATTTACAGCGACTATCAAATAACCCGATACGCTTTTGGCAAATTTTAATAAACGTAAATGACCTGGATGTAAGATATTGAAGTTACCAGATACAAATGTTGTTTTTTTTTTTTTCATTAGAATATTTTGATTTAAGTTTTAACTTCTGTATCGTATTTTATTTTTGCAATTAAAGCACAACTTTTTTTGTAATTTACAAACCATGTCAAATCATTTTGTATTTTTTTTTCATTTAAAATACGAAAAGGAATATCAAATGTATTTAATATTTTTGATAAATCAAAATTTGGCAAAGATGAATCTTTGTTGATAAAATCAGATGCTATAAATCTTGAATTATAAAATAATTTCTGTGTTTGTCTTATTATTCCGTAACCTTTATTGTCTATAATAATCATTTTTATTGGGTATTTTTTATACCAAGATATTTCTTGGCTATTCATTGGCAAACTTCCATCACCAATAATACAGTATACATTTTTTTTGTTAATTGAGGCACCAATCGCAGCGCAGTTTGCGTAACCCATTGAGTGTAAATTGAATGCTGTATAAATCTCTGGACATTTATATAACCTGTTTGCAGCTTGATAGGTCCAGGATAATGTTGCGCCCGCATCTGAGAAAAAAATTGAATTTTTTTGTGCTTTTCTTAACAAATTTTCAATTATAGTAATTGGTTTTGAGTTTGATTTACTAAAATTAGAATAATTTAATCTTGGTTTATTTGTTTTCGATTTATTAATTTTTTTTAAAAAATTAAAAGAGTCAGTTTTCACAGCAATTAATCTTTTTCCAAATTGTAATTTAGCTCTTCTACACTCATTATTATCATTGTTCACAAAAATAATTTTACTTAATGGAGCAAAATCATTGTAATTTTTTCCTACTTGATGTTGCAGAAGAGAACATCCCAAAGCGATTATTAAATCAGCTTTTTTTATTTCTTCATTTGCAAGTCCTGGATTATGGTTTCCAAACAAACCCAAATAATTATATTTGTTTGATATATATTCTTGTATAGTTTGTCCTCCCCAAGATGTGGCAAAATTTATATTAGATCGCTTTAACTGATCTAAAACTTTCTTTTTTTCATTTAATCTTGTTAGACCTGCACCCACAAGTATAATTGGATATTTGGAATTACTAATTGTTCTATCAATATTTTTCTGTATGACGAATTTTTTTTGGTGATATGTTTTGTTACTTAAAGCTTTTGTATTAAATATTTTCTTTCTTTGAACATCATCTAATATTTCAATTGTTTGAACTTTTGAATTAACATTAGAAATAATTTTGTTTCGATTTTTTAAATAGTTTTCTGGTTTTTCGATCTTATAAGTAAAGTCTGATATTGGCTTACAAATATCAAGATGAGGAACTTCCTGAAAACCTACCATTCTAGTTCTTGTTTGTTTTGCAATATTTAATCTTTTTGGTACTTGGCCAACTAGTGTAACAAGCGGGACTCTATCATAATAGCATGCGGCAATGCCTGAAATTCCATTAGTGAGGCCTGGGCCAGTTGTAAATATTAAACCTGCAGTCTTATTGTTGGCCATGTAATAACCATGTGCATAATATCCAGCTGCTTGTTCATTTAAAACTGGTATAAATTTACCTTTAAATTTTATAACATTTTCTATTAATCTAGCACATGCACCACCTTGAATACCAAAAAATGTATCAACTCCACTATTAATCAAATCTGCTATTAAATGCTCAGAAACATTCCTCATTAAGAAAACTTTCTAAATGATAGATTTAAATTATCAACAACATATTTTAATTCTTTTGAGCTTAACTTTTCATGAAATGGTATATTAAGTGTTTCTTTTAATATTTTATTTGCAATAGGTAGTTTAATTATTTTTGAACTTTTATATGCTGGAGAGTCTGATATCAAAGGATCATTCCAAATTTTAGTTTCAATTCCAATTGTATTTAGATATTTTTTTATTTTATTTCTTTGTTTTAACTTAATAGGATAAGAATACATTCCAGGAGTCTCAAATTTTCTTATTAATTGTTTTGCGATTCCTTGATCCAAATTTTTATCGTAATATCTTCTAACTTTTTTAAGTTTTTGTATTTTTTTTTTGAAATACTTAAACGATACAAGTAACATTGCAGCATTAATCGTATCCATTTTATGATTTAAAGATATTTCAACACAATTATTAGTTATTAGTTTTTTTGGATCAGATGTTGTACCTGCATATCTTAAGATTTTTACTTTCTCATATATCTTTTTATTATTTGTTGCGATTAAACCACCTTCACCATATCCATTAAGGCATTTCATTGGATTCATACTAAATGCAGCTACATCAGAATAATTTCCTGATTTAAGTTTTTTATATTCTCCTCCGAAAGCTTGTGCTGCATCCTCGACAACATACAGATTGTATTCTTTTGCGATTGCTCTTATTCTCTCCATATTACAAAGATGACCACCCCAATGCATTGGAACAATTGCTTTTGTTCTTTTATTTATTTTGTCCTCAATTAAATTTTCATTGATGTTGTAATCTTCTCCTATATCTACAAATACGGGCTTAGCACCACACTCGGCAATTGCATTTGATGTTATGATCCATGAAAATGGTGTAGTGATAACTTCATCTCCTTTTTTTATTCCTAAAGATTTTAATGCTAAATATAGCGCACTACTTCCAGATGCAACTCCTACTGTGTACTTCATTTTAAGATATTGGGACATTTTTTTTTCAAATTCATACAATTCTGGCCCAAAAAAAAACATTCCATGATTTAAAGTTTTCTCGAAAGCTTTTTTTAAATCTTTTTTTAATTTATTATCTTTGACTCTGAGATCGAACATTCTGACTTTCATTTAAAAAGGTCCTTTAAACCATGCACCAGGAACATCGTGGTGCTTAGGTTTATTATAATTTTTTACTTTTATTTTTTTTCCTAAAATTTTTAAAACTTTGTTTATAATTTTGTTTTCATTTATATACAAATTTTTTGTCAACTGGAAACTGGTTGGCTCAGGTATATCAGGCATCGTAATAATTTCTGGTGGAGATTTTAAATATTTGAATTTTTTTCTACTTACAAATGATGATATTTCTGAAGCAACGGAACCATGGGGGAAACCTGGATCTAATATTAATAAATTTCTTGTTTTTTTAACAGAATTCAAAATAGATTTATAATTTATAGGTTTTAATGATATTAAGTCTATCAATTCGCAACTTATTCCGTGGTTATTAAGCATTTTGACAGCTTTTATCGACTCTAGTGTTAAATAAGACATCGATACTATTGTAATATCTTTGCCCTTTTTAATCACATTTGAAAAAATAAGTTTTTTTTCTTTTTTTCTTAAAATATCTTCATCTTTAATACCATGTAACCACCTATGTTCTAAAAAAATTACGGGATTTGGATCAAATATAGATTTAATTAAAAGATTTTTTGCATCACTTGCGAAGGTTGGCATAACTACTTTTAGACCAGGAACATTGCAAAAGATAGGTGTTAGACTTTGAGAATGTGTTGGTCCTTGTCCCCATCCGCGACCTATGATCATCCTTATAGTTAATGGCACTGATAGTAGACCACCAAACATATAACGCCATTTTGCTGCACTATTAATTATTTGATCTAGAGACAGCAAAGAAAAATCTAACCTTTGATGAGTAATTACTGTTCTCACACCACTTATAGCTGCACCAACACCAATGCCGGTTAACGCATTCTCGGAAGTGGGTACATCAAAAACTCTACTTTCCCCGTATAATTTTTTTAAATCTTTCGTAGTATTAAAAATTGATTTAGGGTCATTTATTCCTAAGCCATAACAAATAAGATTTTTATCTCTTCTCATTGCTATTTTTAATGCTGAATTAATTGACTCTGCGAATGTCTTATATGGAGAATGCAACTTTTTATGCATATACATCTTCAAAGGCAGACTTATTTTTTGGATAAGGAGATTTTTTTGCGTAATCAAAAGCTAGTAAAATCTCGCTTTTTAAACTATTCTCATATTTATATAGTTTTTTTTTCTCATTTTTATTTAAAATTCTTAATGAAAGATTTAATGGATCTCTTTTTTTCCACAAATTCACTTCTTTCAATGGTCTGTACTCAAGGTCATCATCTATGTTTGGACCACAGTGTTCAAAATGACGATAAGTAAAAAATTCTATAAAAACTGGCTTCCCCTTTTCTTCAACAAAATTTAAAGCTTTTTTTATTGTATTAAAACAATTAACAACATTATTGCCATCACACGAGTATGACTTTATTCCAATAGATTGAACCATCTTATGAATTTTTCTATTTTTTGGTTGTCTGTCTTGTAATGAAGAGTAAACAGAATATAAATTATTTTCACACATATAAACTGCTGGTAAATTTTTTACTGCTGCGAAATTAACTGACTCGTAAAATGCTCCTTGTTCAGTTGCTCCCTCACCAAAAAAAATAAAACTTTTTTGCTTAGTTTTTCTTACTTTCGCAGATAATCCTAGACCAGTACCAACAGGTATGCTGTTCGCTACTATCGCAGTAGATCCCATAAAATTAACATTTGTATCAATCAAATGCATTGATCCACCTTTTCCTTTTGAGCAACCATTTTTCTTTCCATATATCTCGGAGATCATTTTTTTTAGGTTACCTCCTTTTGCCAAATAATGAATATGTGATCTATGTGAACTTACTGCATAATCTTTCTTATTAACTAGTTCAGCGAATGCTGAAGATACAGCTTCTTGTCCAATTGATAAATGCATTGGACATCTCATTTCTTGATAACGATATTGTTTAGCAATTTCGAGCTCAATCAATCGAAATTTCAATATATTTTTACACAGTCTATAAATTAATTTTCTATTCATGGTATGAACCAATAAAAATCACCTTCATATTTACACTCTTTAAAAAGTCTTTTCCATTCATTAGTGGACATAATTGTCTTTGCCGTTAAATTCCATGCATACATTCTTTTTTTTTCATCCTCATTATTATAGGCATCAACAGTAATAAACGCACCTTTTTTAGATACTCTATTTATTTCTTTTATAGAAGTTTTGCATTCTTCAAGATCAAGATTATGGATAGTATTAATCGATATTATGTAATCAAAACTTTTATCTTTATATGGTAACTTCATAGCATCTCCAACTTTAAGAAGACTCGACACTTCTTCCTTAGAGTGTTTAATTGCATAATTGGAAATATCAATTCCTTCAATCCGAAGATCAGGAATAAGTTTTATGAAATCAAATATCATAAATCCTTTTCCACAACCAACATCAAGAATTGAAGAATTTTTATCTAAATTCCAGTGATATTGAAAATCCTTAACCACTTGTGTCCAGAACCTAGGATGATAATTAAATCCTCCATATCCATACTTTCTTTCACCATCAAAAAAATCCTTTCCGAAAAGTCTTGCAATTTTTCTAACTTCTTCGGTTCTTTGAATTGTAGCTTCATCGAGATTTCTATTTGTAACTGGATAATTTTTTAGTAAATTTATTTCAGGCATTAAAGTATTTATATATTTGACCTTTTTTTGTTGAATTTTAATTTTTTAAAATTACTGATAAAGTAATAAAGTATTATACTAAAAATAAATAGTTTTTTTTTAACAAGTTATATTATGGTCCAAAAATTTAATTTCTAAAATGAAAGCAGCAGTTTTAGAGAAATTAAACAAGCCTCTCCAAATAAGAAAAAATTTAAATTATAAAAATCTTTCTTTAGGTCAAGTGCTTGTAAAAATATATTATACTGGAGTATGCCGAAGCCAAATATATGAAATATTTAATGGAAGAAATAATAAAAAATTTTTACCACATCTATTAGGTCATGAAGCAACTGGTGTGGTAGAAAAAAAACACAAGAGCGTAAAAAAAGTTAATATTGGAGATAGAGTAATATTAACTTGGATAAAAACGAGAGGAATACAATCTAAAAATCCAATTTATTCATGCAAGGAAATAAAAAAAAAATTAATAGTGGAAGTGTTACAACTTTTAGTAGCCACTCGATCGTGTCTGAAAATAGAATTGTCAAACTGGATAAAAATATTAATTTAAAAAAAGGAGTTATTTTAGGATGTGCATTTCCTACAGGAGCTGGCATGATAATAAATAAAACTAAACTTAATAAAAAAAAAAATATATGTTTTGTTGGTTTGGGAGGAGTGGGAATTTCATCATTAATAACATCTCTCAATTTTAAAACTAAGGAAATTTTTGCAATAGATATAAACTCAAACAGAATTAAACGTTTAAGAAAATGTTTAAATAAAAAAATTAATTTTATTTGTATTCAAAACAAAAAAGACAAAATTAAAACTTTACATAACTTAAGAAATTATTTTGATTATGTTATAGAATCATCGGGCAATACAAAAGGGATTGAATTTTCCTTAAGTTTATTAAAAAATAATGGAACTATGATTTTTGCATCTCACCCAAATAAGACTGAAAAAATAAATATAGATCCATTTGAATTAATTAAAGGAAAAAAAATATTTGGATCATGGGGAGGTGACATCGATTACGATAAACAAAAAAGACAAATTTTTAAATTTTTTAAGAAAATAAAAAATTATAATAAAATTTTTTACGAAAAAGAATATAATTTAGAAAATATTAATATCGCAATAGATGACTTAAAAAGTGGAAAAGTATTAAGACCCATAATAAAATTAATATAAATTATATTTGCAAGTAGGAATTTAATAATGTCAAATAAAATATTAATCTTGGGCGCGACAAGTTTTGGTGGCTCAAGTTTTATGAAATTTCTTAAATATAATTCTAAATTTAAAGTTTGGGGAACTTATAAAACAAAAAAAAATATTACTAGATTATTTAAGAAAGAAAAAAATAAATTTAAATTTATTAAATTAGATTTATCTATTAAAAATAATAGTCTTACAAATATTGTTAGAAAAATTAAACCGAAATACGTATTTGATTTTGCTTCCATCTGCCTTGTTAATGAAAGTTGGGTTAATCCGGAATATTATTTAAAAGTAAATTTTTCTTCAAAATTGAAATTTATTAAAAATATTGATAATTTTCAATTTTTAGATAAGTACATTTATATAAGCACACCAGAAATATTTGGATCTAGAAAAAATTTTATTTTAGAGACTGAAAAACGCTTTAATCCTTCCACACCATACGCTTTATCTAAACTTTGTATGGAGCAATTAATAACAACTTACCCAAATGTTATGAAAAAAAGCGTTATTGTTAGAGCTTCAAATTTTTATGGAATTGATCAATTAAACCACAGACTTATTCCTAAATTAATTTATTTTATAAAAAATAAAAAAAAATTCCCTTTACACGGAAATGGAATGTCTAAAAGAAACTTTTTATTCGAGGATGATTTTAATATTGGATTATTAAAGATTTTGAAATATGGTAAAAAAGGGGGCATATATCATTTTAGTTCAAAAGAATATTATACAATTAGAAAAATTGTTAAGATGGCATGCAATATAATGAATGTGAGTTTCGAAGACTATGTCTACAAAGCCAATGATAGAGTTGGTAAAGATAAATATTATTTTTTGGATACTATGAAAACGCAAAAACAATTAAAATGGAAATCTAAAGTCAGTATTAAAGAAGGTTTACAGAAGTTAATAGAGAATAAAATTAAGTGAAAAATTTTTTGCCAAAACAATACTCAATAGATAAAAGTTTTAAAATTAAACATAATTATTTATCAGAGCAATTTAAAGATTATAATGTTATTTTTGATGAGATAAAAAAAGTAATAAAGTTTAATGATTTTACCTTAGGAAAGAATGTAGATAAATTTGAAAATAAAATTAAAAAATTATTAAAAGCTAAATATGTTATTTCAGTAGGTAGTGGAACCGATGCTATAATGCTAAGTTTGAAATGTATTGGTGTAAAAGAAGGAGACGAAATTATAACAACTCCTTACACATTTTATGCAACAATAGGTGCAATTGTAACATTGGGGGCAAAACCGATTTTTGTAGATGTAGGAGAAGATTACAATATTGATCCAAATAAGATAGAGAGAAAAATAACAAAGAAAACAAAAGCAATTTTACCAGTACACTGGAGTGGAAAAATATGCGAAATGCAAAAAATAAAAAAAATTGCAAAAAAATATAAAATAAATGTAATAGAAGATGCTTGTCATTCAATTTTGGCAACATTTAAAGATAAAATTGCTGGAAATTTTGGAGACTTTGGATGTTTCAGTATGCACCCACTAAAAAATTTAAATGTTTGGGGGGATGGTGGTTTCATTTTAACCAATAAGAAAGTTTATTTTAATAAACTTATGCTATTAAGAAATCATGGTCTTGTGTCAAGAAATGTAAATAAAATTTTTGGATATAATTCTAGGCTAGATACAATACAAGCAACAGTGGCGCTACATTTACTAAAAAAAATTAGAAAGATTACTAATAAAAGGATCCTTAATGCACAACTCTTAGATAAATCTTTGAAAAATATCAAAAAAATTATCCTTAAGAAAAGGCAAATTTACATTAAAGAAGTATTTCATCTTTATGAGTTCAGAGTCAGAAATTATAAGCAAAGACCTCTTTTAATAAATTATTTAAAAAAAAACGGAATAGATGCTAAAATTCATTATCCAATTCCAATGCATTTGCAGCCCGCATCAAAAATTTATGGTTATAAAAAAGGTGATTTCCCTATATGTGAGAGAATTAGTAACACGACTATATCTTTACCAGTACATGAATTTTTAAAAAAAAAAGATATTTTATTTATGTGTAAAAAAATAAAAGAATTTTTCAATGAAAATTAAATTTACAAATTTTAAAAAAGAATTTCTCGTTTATAGGAAGGAATTAATTAAATCACTTAATAAGGTTGGAAATAAAGGAGAATATGTTTTAGGAGAAGAATTAAGTAAATTTGAAAATAAAATTAAAAAATATTTAAATGTTAAATACGCTATTGGTGTTGGGAATTGGACAGAGGGAATGATTATGCTTTGCAAAGCTTTAGATTTCAAAAAAAAAAGTGAAATTTTGACTGTATCGAATTCATTTATAGCAACATGTGGTGCAATTGCTTATTATGGTGCAAAACCTACTTTAATTGACGTTGATGAAAGTTTGAATATGGATACTAAACTTATCAGGAAGAAAATAAATAAAAATACAGTGGCCATAATGCCTGTTCATCTATCTGGCATACCTTCAAAAATAGATGAAATTAAGAAAATATGTAAAGAATACCGACTTCATTTTATAGAGGATTCTGCTCATGCATTTGGAGGAAAATATAAAGGGAAATATTTAGGAACAATAGGTGATGTTGGAGTATTTAGTCTTCATCCAAGAAAAAATTTCCATGTTTTAGGAGATGGAGGATTGATAGTAACAAATAAAAAAAAAATTTATGATAAGATTAAATTGTTAAGAAACCACGGTTTAAAAAATCGTGACGAAGCTTTGATCTGGGGGACAAATTCAAGATTAGATAACTTGCAGGCAACATTTGCTAATTTATTTTTGAAAAAAATTAATGAAATAAATTTAAAGCATCTTAAATTAGCAAATTACTATAATAAGCACCTTAAAAACTTAGTTATTATTCCAAAATATGATAAGAAGATTTGTAGACCTACTTTTCATCAGTATATTATTAGAACAAAAAAGAGAGATTCGCTTAGAAAATTTCTTAAGATAAATGGTATAGAAACTGCAATTCATTATCCAAAGCCAATCCATAAGCAGAAAGCTTATATGGATATTTACGGTAAATTAAAATTAAAAAAAACAGAGCAATTTTCAAAAGAAATTTTAAGTTTACCAATAAATGCATATTTAACAAAAATACAGCAAGATTATATTATATCCAAAATAGCATCATTTTTTAAATAAATATTTAATTAATTTA
>MDTE01077614.1_pt1 | contig 15331 bp, 16 predicted proteins | sample 811231 | NCBI WGS metagenome assembly MDTE01 (sample SAMN05326651, study PRJNA326480) | marine metagenome | isolation source: seawater | place: Indian Ocean: Red Sea | collected 2010 | reverse complement strand
TTTAGATCTGTAGTAAAATTCTGGGACAATCCAGAACGGGCAAATTTATCAGACTCACCTAAATTAAGTACATCACCACTTTCGAGTTTTCTGCCCATTACGCCACCGATCTGCGAAGCAACATGCGTTGATCTTGACCCGAGAGTTTTCGGCACATCTATTCCACCAGCGATAGAAATGTAGGATCTTAACCCGTCCGTCGCCATTCCCAATTCCAGTAATGATCCAGTATGTGCAACATAAGAAACATTAGTACCTAACAATACGCCGTCCAGGGTGGCATACGTATTAGCGCCGGTCAGCGCAAAAATGGCCTGCTTATTAAACTCTAGAGATAATCCTCCGATCATCACTTCTAGTCCAGCAAGGTCCGACGCATTGCCAACAAGCCGATTGCCTAAAAGCATAGAGTCAATGTCCACGGCCCCTGAAACTGAAACCCCCAAACTTTGAAAACCCGCCCTGCCCTGATCTTGAATCAAACTCAAAGGCCCCGGGTTAACAATTCGAATTGATCCGTTATTCATGAGATGTCACTGACACAAACCGTACACGGGATCCCGGTGTGATCTTTGAAGGAGTGTCACTACTAATATCGAATAATCTGGTTGCTGTACGACCAATAATCTGCCAACCGCCAGGACTTTCGTTGGGATATACGCCTGTCTGCGACTCAGCTATTCCAACGGAACCAGCTGGAATTAGGACACGCGGAGTTTTGAGCCTTGGAGTAGCAATGCGGCTGTCAAGTCCCCCGAGATAAGGAAACCCTGGAGCAAATCCTATCATGTACACCCGATAGTCAACTGAGCTATGTATATCGACGACCTGTTCAATTGTCAGGCCAGCATGGTCAGCTACGTTTTGAATATCGGGACCTGCTTCACCCCCATAGACCACTGGCAACTCGATAACGACTGGGTTAAACACAATTTTTTCACCAACAACTTGATTTTCCAAAATGACGGTCAGCTGTTCAAACAGTACTCGAAAACTAGTAACTAATGGGTCATAGTTCACTAAAAGAGATCGGTAAGTGGGTATAAATTCGCTAACACCTCGAAGGTTAGCACGCTTTATTTGTTCAACTAATGCATAAACAGAATCGTTGATCGCAACATCAATCTCAGCACCTAGCTCTATTAGGATCGCAGAGTCACCCGCCGGGACTAGACGCGGAAACACTTGCAGTTTGCTATCAGTCACGTCCAACTTAAATTCCTGATAAAAGTTCGTGCATAGGTGTCACTTCAACACCTGCTGATTCAAGAGTTGATCTAACACCGGCTGCCAGCTGAACCGATCCATCTGTATCTCCATGTAAACAGATAGAATCTGCTGAAAAATCTATCTCAGTACCATCTACAGCATTCACTTTGCCTTCCGTAGCAAGTTTGAGCGACCTAGCAATAACTTCATTGGGATCATGGACGACGGCACCCGGCTGAGAACGAGGAACAAGCGTCCCTTCGGGAGTTACAGCACGATCGGCATAACACTCTCTCGCGACTTTTACACCATGCGAACGAGCGATCTTCTCCCACTGTGATCCCGCCAAAACAACATGTATGAGGTCCCCATCGTAAGCCTTTACTGCTGCCACAATTGCTTCAGCGATAGCCGCATCACGCACAGCCGTGTTATATAAGGCGCCGTGCGGCTTGACATGTTGAAGTTTTTTTCCAGGCGCAAATGCTGAAAGTGCGCCAATCTGGTACGTGACTGCGTTATAGACTTCGTCAGCAGTGAGGTCCATGTTACGTCGCCCGAATCCGGCAAGATCTGGATAAGCAGGATGGGCACCGATGCCAACGTCATTTTTCACCGCCAACGAAACTGTTTTTGCCATCCAATCTGGATCTCCCGCATGAAAACCCGTAGCAATATTTGCGGACGTAATGTACTTAACAATCTCACTATCTAGGCCTAGCTCGTAACCGGCAAACGACTCACCAATATCTGCGTTAAAATCGATTTTTCCTACATCAGTTGTCAATTTTTTAGCTCCGCTTGTAACCTTTCGTCGTGTCAAAGTAAGTTTTTGCAGTAAATATAGATTTGTCTATTTCAATCAAAGGATTATTTGAACCTAATTTATGGCAAGTAAACCCTTCTACCTGTCCGCCATGACTCTTGCAGTGCATCCGTAAATTCCATGTATTTCAATGAGTCCGTAAAATTCGATCGAGTTACTGGCTCAATCCCACGTATAGCGTTGATGAACTCTTCTTCAACACGCCACCCTCCGCGTTTTTCATGCGGCACCTCGATCACACTCATTCCATCATCACCTCGGCGTCCTCCAGAAACTACGGGATCATTATCTAGGCCGGATGTAGCGATATGTATTGTTCCCTCTGTACCAAATACCCATATCTCGGTTGGTGGAACAAATGGACCCGAAACAGTGGTGACCGAAAGATTAACGTTTGCTCCTCCACCTAGCGAATACATCACGTCAAGTTGATCAGGAATGGTCATCTCTTTGCGGGCTCCATCCCATCCCCGACGATGAGGAACTCGAATCTGAGCATTTGCCGACACAGAACTGGCCGGTCCAATCAATCGCATAAGGTTCTCGTACCATATGCCAGTGGTCATGACGTTATTCCCCGACAACTCACGCATATGACGCCAATGAGCTTCTTCGTCAGAGCTGGGAAAATTAGAGCCATCAGTTACCCGTGCATTTACGTTGATTATTTCACCAACATACCCATCTGCGATCAAGTCGATCAGATGCTGTTCGCAAACCATTAGGTGAGGAGGTGGCACCACTTGCGTAATCAGATCAGGGTTAGCTACTGAAGCAGCATACATATCGCGAGCCTCAGAAGCATTCATCGCCATACGTGCTTCACATAGAACATGCTTGCCATTATCTAGAGCAGTAAGAGTGACTGTGGAATGCATATATGGCCAAGTCCCAATACAGACGGCATCTACATCGGGGTCTTCTATCAAATCCAGCCAAGTGGGATACGCTTCTCCGAGTTCATACTTGTCAGCGGCCAAACGGCTAGACTCGATCGACCGGTTAGCCACCCCAACAAACTCAACACCCGGTTGTGACCTTAACCCAGGAATATGGCGTAACGCTGTATTAGCACCTGCCCCAATGAACCCGACTTTTATCGTTTCCTCTGCCATTTGGCGATATTCCTTCAATGTGAACGTGTATAAGTGATTTAAAACAACCACAAAAGCATAGCTTTGGTTTGAAGTTTACGTTAAACAAACAAAATCCAAAACCGGTTTCAATCAAAACGATACCGAACGAAAGTACAATATCAATATCAATGATGCCTAAATATTCGGGTGACACAACAAAACCCATACAAGTTGATATGACTGCAATTGGAGTTAAGATCAGTTGGGACAACGGTCAGAGTTGCACCTATCCTTACCGTTACCTGCGACTCCAGTGCGCATGCGCCGCCTGTATCGAAGAAATGACTGGACGCCCGATCTTGAACGTTGCACAGGTTCCAGAAGACATTATTGCGGCTGACTATCTAATGGTCGGAAAATACGCCATTCAGTTCTTATGGACGGATGGTCATGATTCAGGAATATATCCATATGAGATGTTACTCAACTTAGCATCAAGAGATAATGCGGTTATCTGTGAAAGCCAGTCATAACTATGACAAGACCAGTCGATCATCGCGATGTGATTCTTCAATCCCTTAAAGATTACGGACGCCAACTGGAACGAGCATTGTTAAATTTAGGGCAGATAGAAGCTAGATGGATGCCCACTTTGGAATCAAACCATATACTTTGGATCCTCTGGCACATGGGACGAATGGAAGATATGTGGGCATGGTACCTCCGTGGAGGTGGAGAAAGTGCCTGGATCGAAGGCGGTTGGTCTGAATCAATAGGCATCGACGCTTCACGCAACGGAGCCGGAGACACGATCGAACAAGTACGAGATTTTCCAGAAATATCAGTTGAAAAAATTTATGAATACTGGAAGGCATCGAGACATTTATTGATTTCTGCTGTTGAAAGTGTCGGAATAAACCAGTTCAAAATTCAGCGTCCCGAAATCTGGACTCACGCGCCTGACAAAGCACCCACGCTTTTGTGGGTGCTCGGCAGGGTACCAGTAGAAAATAGCCAACACACCGGCCAAATCGCTTATATCAGAGGTCTCTACGCAGCAAAATTCAAATAAGTGAACTCATTCAGTAGCCGGCTTTTACTTTGTGCCAGATCTATTAGGCAACAAATTCTAAATATATTAATGTTGAATTTGGTCCATAACTAAAACGTAAAACTGCCACCCGAACCTGCATCAACTTAAAACTCAGGCTTGTGAGCCCCCCCAGCGGCAATCGATCTTTGTAAATATCCACAGCGTATCGAAACCGTTGTACTCAATTCCTTCACGTGTTTGACGAGATTGCCTGATCACCGAATGAACTTTTTCGTCACCGACTTGCACCGGTGTGATTGATTTACTAATGGTTTTGTGCCAGCCTTCAGCGCTTAGCGCAGCCGACATATCAGCTTACGGACGATAAAAATCACTATTAACCCAAGAAAAGTAGTGCCTGCAAGTCTAATGTGCGGGAAGTGCATTTCGGCGATCATGCCACGAGCGTCTCGTTCATTGAAGGCCATTGACCAGCGTTTGAAAGAATTAATTGCTTCTCCGGCCGAATTACTCAAAAGTCCGTCCTAATTAGCATTCTGCTTTGAAAAGAGAATTGTAATTACGCAACACGTAGCTAGTGACGATAACATAATGCAAGACTTTACAAGTTCTAGCGAAGACAGTACCAGGAGGCTCATTACTAAATGGCAAAACGAATTAACCGAGTCATCGAACTTATCGAAGCAGGCGAGCCTGTTTACTACACAGGCACGGGGGAACTCTCTTACGAAAACGGTCTCAAACAAGCAAGTACTTGGGCTGATTTTCTAATTACTGATTTCGAACATCACGCATTTGACGTCGCAGGGTTAACTCAGTTTATGAAAGGCCTTGTAGATGGTGGTCCTACAAAGGCAGGGCACCGCACACCGACCGTGATTTCAACTCTGCCATCTAATTGCCGAACGATCGAAGAAGTACGAGCAAACGCATGGCAAGTTCGCCAGGTCTTAACGGCCGGAGTTCACGGAATACTCCATACCCACGCCCGTCAGGCTGACGCTGTTCGAGCGTTCATTGAAGAGTGTCGATACCCATTTCATAAAAATGGCCGTGAAGGTCTCGGCGAAGGTCAAAGAGGAGCGGGCGGACAGGGACAACCGGCAGAAATTTGGGGTGTAACGCCTCAGCAATATGTCAAAATTGCTGACCCTTGGCCTCTCAATCCTGAAGGAGAACTTTTCCTTGGTTTAAAGCTTGAAAATCAAGAATCTGCAGCTAATTCAGATGCAATTTGCCGAGTGCCTGGTCTCGGATTTGTCGAGTGGGGCCCCGGAGACATGGGAATGTCATTCGGTAATCCAGATGCACACGACCCCCCCTATCCACCGGAAATGGATCAGGTTAGAGAAAAAATTAAATCTGCAGCCGACGCAAATAATCTTAAGTTTCTGTGTTCATGGAACGATCCAGATAAGAGTCATGAAGAGAATCTACAGATTTTGATTGATATGGGCGCCCATATATTCTCAGGTGGAGGTGAAGACAAGGCGGCAATAGGTAGAAAGATGACTAACCGGAAAATGCCTGTAGGTTAACATCAACTCGCATTTTCCTCAGTCTTTTTCAAAGTTGAAACCAAACCGAAAAAAAGGTTGTTGAATCGCCTTACAAAGAAATCGGCCTGATCACTTATGATCAGGCCGATTTCTTTGTTCAAGTCTGCTCAAGAATTTTCTTGAAAAATTAGCCAACTCCGAGGGTATTCTTGACCGTACTAACTACATCTTCAGGTTGAGGCATAAATGCATTTTCCAAATCTCTGTTGTAGGGCACTGGAGAATGAGGTCCTGTGACTCGTTTAACTGGAGAATCAAGATAGTCGAATGCTTTGTCTGCAATAACAGCTGCAAACTCAGACGCCATAGACGCACGGGGAGTGTCTTCATCTACAACAACCACATTATTAGTTTTCTGAACTGACTCAATTAGAATTTCCTCATCAAAAGGTGATAAAGACATCATGTCGATCACTTCTGCATCAATTCCAATTTCAGCCAATTTTTCAGCTGCTTGCTGGCAGACGACTGTTGTATAGGACATACCCACTAAGGTCACATCAGCACCTCGTCGCATATATCGACCTTTACCAAGTTCGATGATGTATTCCTGATCCGGAACGAATCCATCAAGATTAATCAACTTCTTGTCATTGACCAAAAATACCGGGTCATCGTCTCGGATTGCGGCGGCTAAAAGACCTTTAACAGAATATGGATCAGATGGAACAACTACTTTGAGTCCAGGAATATGCGCCAACATAGAATAAAAACTTTCAGAATGCTGAGCGGCATGTCCAGTCCCAGCGCCAGATCTAGCAAACAGGGTCATCGGAACTCTGGTCTGGCCACCGAACATATAGCGACTCTTCGCCGCATTTGAAAGCAACTGGTCGAATGCAACTGTTACAAAATCAAAGTACATTAGATCGACAACAGGCCGAAGCCCCGTCAACGCTGACCCTACCGCGGCTCCTACAAAGCCGGCCTCGGATATAGGTGCGTCTCTGATTCTATCTGGACCAAATTCCTGTACCAGTCCCTTAGTTGCAGCGAATGGACCACCCCACGCATCCAGAGGCTCTTTGGTATCACGATCAAAGCCGCCGGAAATATCTTCTCCCATGAGAAAAACATCCTCATCCCTAAGCATCTCTGCTCTGAGTGTGTCGCGGAATACATCTCGGAATCGTTTTACTGAGCCCTCAACATTGTCATATCCGGGACCCAGTGGATTACTTGCTTGTGATGTTGTCATTATTTAAAGTTTCTTTGCAACTAAGGGAGTGTTACGAAATTTACCTGAGCCCATGAATAGGATTCGAGTAATTAACGTAGACGTCATCGTATAGGGTTGATTCATCAGGCATCGGACTATTTAATCCAAAGTCCACAGCCTCACGCATTTCTTGTTCAATTTCTTCGCGTATGCTCTTTAGCTTTCTTGCAGTCATCAATTTCTGATCTACCACCGTCTTCTCAAAATGCTTGATCGCATCCTTTTCGTGGTAAAACTTTTCTTCATCAGGTTTACGGTATTTCTTGGTGTCGTCAGCATGAAAATGGCCGTGATAACGATAAGTCTTCATCTCAAGTAAAGTCGGACCTTCGCCTGCACGAGCTCGCGCTATCGCTTCACCAGCAGCATCATATACAGCAAATACATCCATTCCATCGACTACAACACCTGGCATCCCATACCCCTCAGCTCGTGAAGCAATATCCTCAGCAGAAACTGCATACCACGACGGAGTTGCTTCTGCGTAACCGTTATTTTCACAAGCGAAAATCACTGGCAATTTCCAGACAGACGCAAGGTTCATCGCTTCATGCAGAACTCCCTGTGACGAGGCACCATCGCCAAAAAACGAAACTCCTACCGATTCATTTTCCGTACCCTTATATTTCGATGTCAGCGCTGCACCCACAGCTAGTGGGATAGACGCACCAACTATAGCGTTAGCCCCCAACATCCCTTTGGAAAAATCAGCAATATGCATAGAGCCACCCTTGCCACCACACTGCCCGGTTGCCTTGCCCATAATTTCAGCCATCATAGCCTTGGTGTCCAAACCCTTAGCAATACAGTGCCCATGCCCTCGATGTGTGGATCCGATCCAGTCAGTATCCTTCAAATGGGCGCATATACCGGTTGGTGGCGCTTCTTGACCATCAGATGGGTGAGTAACGCCCATCGAATTACCCTTAAATGTCTCTTCGAGCATTGTCTCCTCGAAGCGGCGGATTCTGTACATGGTGCTGTAAATCCACTCAAGCTTCTTTTTGGAGATATCCATTGTTCTTTATGCCTCCCTGAACGTATACCACTCCGAAAGTCCATGCTAGACGCTAATTTCAATAACGAACCGTGCGAAGTTTGACCTTACAAGACCGCCTAAGCAAATCTACAAAAGAACTTTAGCATCGTGAAACAACAGCGGTAGAGTCTATATTGAGAAAATTAGCCACTATGCTGAAGTTTTTCACAATAAATTTTCAGTGAAACTTCTCTGAAATTTCATCATTTGGTTTTGATATTAACGATTCCGTACAACCAAGAATCTATCGAACAGGCGCGCTACGCCCCGGCGCAAACTTCCTAGCAAAACCCCGCAAAATTATGTGTTTTTACAACTAGTCAGTAAATTTCCCAGCAATTGTCTGTACCAATTTAGTTATTCAAGAATGGTTCACACTCAACTGGATTCTGGGCGACAGTAAAATTTCAAAAATTAGGCTGAAACTATTAAGTACACACCATAAAAAAAGATGGCGCGCTCTGTGGGTAATCCAAGTTTTTCTTTTTCATATGCACCGTTCAAAAATTAACTTCCGAAATGTTTACGTTCGAGTAATGGTAATGGCGACTTTCGCCCTCGCCTTAACATGTCTCGCCTGCACCGGTGACCAAGGGGAATTAGGGGTGTCAGGACCGGCCGGGCCTATGGGTGAAAAAGGTGAAACCGGACCGGAAGGACCTGTCGGGCCAGCTGGACTGCAAGGATTTCCGGGCGGCGCCGGACCTCAGGGACCTCAGGGACCTCAGGGACCTCAGGGACTTAAAGGAGATGATGGAAAGCCAGGCACCGATGGTACATCTGGATTATTTCAGATTGGCGAAGGACTACAGGAAGCTAACAACACTGCGTCAGTAGATTTCGCTGGATCAGGCGAAGAAACCACCGCTGCTAGAAGCGACCATATGCATGATTTTCACCAACTTAATGCCGAGGACATTTCATCTGGTTCTTTCAGTATTCCATGGTCTTCCCTGACTGGCGTCCCCGAAGATTTAGGCACAGGGAAAACAGCGGTCTCTGTCGATTGGATGAATATTCAAAATCGTCCTGAGGGTCTAGATGATGGCGATGACAACGCCGCAACCGTCGACTGGAATGACATACGCAACCGCCCCAGTTCCATTAACACCACCCTCGGTAGCATGGTCTGTGAATCTACAGAAATAGCGCTATTCAATGGTCTGACATGGGTATGCGATGAAAGAGGACCTATCGATGGTGAATATGTAGAGTCAAACCAATCGTGCGGAACAGATCTAGTAGTAAATGGTGTAGACGCATCAGGAAACCTACGATGCGCTACGACAGACCCAATATCATTCCAGCGAGGTAAGCATGTTGTTTCGACCCTTGTAAGTGGACCGGGCAATGCGGGGTTATGGAATTCAGTCACAATAGGGGATGATGGTCTACCAATAATAACGTACAAAGCCAACGACACTCTTTATGTCGCTCAATGCGACCAAACCATATGTGCCTCAATCACAACATCGGCTATCGAATCAATTGGCTCGGGAAACATACATACGTCTGTAATTATCGGTACCGACAGCCTACCGCTCATCTCCTACCGCGACTCCAACGACGGAAATGGTAATTTCAAGATAGCCCACTGCGAGACTACAAACTGTGAAACAAGCACAAAAACAGTAATTGAATCTAATGGCGATGTCGGTAGTTACTCATCAATTGCAATAGGAACCGACGGTTTGGGGATAGCCAGTTACTATGATGCAACTAACGGGGATCTCAAAGTCGCACACTGTAATAACACCGCTTGCACATCGGCTAGTATCACGACGGTCGACAGCATTGGCGATGTCGGTAAATATTCTTCTATCATAGTGGGAACTGATGGATTGCCCTTAATCAGCTACTACGATGCTACAAATGCAGATCTGAAGGTAGCTCACTGCAACACAGCTACTTGTGAAGTAAACAGCATCGAGGTAATTGACTCAGCCGGTGATGTGGGACAAAGCAGTTCAACAGCACTCGGTGCAGATGGAAAAGCGATCATTGCCTACTACGATGCAACTAATCAGGATCTAAAGGTTGCCCATTGTAGTAATGTCTGGTGTTCCTCTTCGACAAATTCAGCTACGGTGACAAATGGTGGAGTCGGGACTTGGAGTTCAATAGCAATCGGCTCCGATTCTAGGCCAATCATAAGCTACTATGACTTCTTTAACGGTTCATTAGAAATAGCTCATTGCAACAATTTACAGTGCAGCGACGCAACGACAAATGATCTTGACATGTCAGCTAACGTTGGCATGCACACTTCAATCACCACGGGAGCTGACGGACTTCCACTGATTGTTTACCACGATCTTTCTGCTAGCAATCTCAAAGCGGTCCATTGTTCAAACACGCAATGCATCCCCAACGCACGAAACCGCTAAACCCACATAACCAAGTCAATAAACGCGAAAAGGTGTAAAAAATTATTGGGCCAAATAATGATCGATATCGACGACAACGACAACTGCGGATATTTCCCAATACAGGTATTCGAAACTAAAGGGGAAACACACACGTCATCAAAAATTATCGTCCCCGCGATCCCAGGCAAACCTGATCCTTATGAAGTTGTTGGGTGGTGTTCTGGCAACGGCGGCAGACCGTGCGAAGTATCAGTAGTTGCCGTTGGTGATTCAGGCTCCGGTCAAGCCTTAATGATTTACGGTGGAGATCATGGAATTAGATTGAAACCCGTCTGTACAAGTGATCCGTGGCGACTTGACTCACCCGACCAAATAGGGGAACCGTACCTCCTATTACAGACCTCCGTTGATCTTATCTTTTCATAATCTCTAGCGAGGGTAATTAATAGGACGTATGAATTGACCTTTAGTGCTGTTGACACTCAAAAATCCCTCGTGATAGTTTTCACTTGCGCTTGTTTTGATGAGCAGTTGTTTTTGAGTCTCATCAACATCGTTCTCTGACTTTTTTTCAAATCAGGAGTTCTATCAGTAGGGTATGGATCCTAAACCGCTAACCACGGCCGAGTGGGCTGAAGTTGGTACTGCATTAAAATTTTTGTGGCTTGCCTTGGGCTGCGCCCTTATTGCTGGTCCTTCACTACTCACGGCACACGCAATCATACCTTCGATGGTGGATACCAAAACGGTGCCCGAGAAGGTTTCGCGCATGAGAGCTCCGCTTTATGTATTCGGAATAGTATGTGTGTTAGGAATTTTCGGTTCGCTTTATATGGCATCTGAGAACACTGATTTCTTACATCGGGTGTATTCAAGGTGGTGGCAGTAGGAAACTGCGCCTAATTTACTTTTACTAAACAGCTTCGGCTTGCTCACACTGGAAAGAACGCTTGGCGTCGGAAAACGATAATTCGAAATCCTCATCCCTACCACGAATACTTATACCAGTACTTGTGGTTGGTGGACTTGGAGTGGTTGCAGTAATAGGTGCTGTTGCGGCATTCGTAATCACAGCCTGGATTGGTCAGCCAGTACCTGTATTAGGATTTGAACAAACTTACGATCAGCCCATCGACTTCCCGCACACTGTCCATGCTTCTCTGGAAAAACTCGATCACGTTGCTGCTGATGGAGCAACCATGGAAGGGCTTGGTCTCGACTGTACATTTTGTCACCGAACAGTAACAACACAGGCGAATGCTGGTGTTCCGCCAGTCAGTTTCTGTGCTTCCTGCCACCAAGTGATTGGAGCGGCTGATAACGAGCAAATCAATATACTTAGGGACGCAGCTGACATTGTCGGCGACAACGGTACAGAGCCGGTTGACTGGAAACGAGTTCACCGTCTACCCGATCATGTTAGATTCGTGCACGAACCACACATTCGATATCTAATGGCCAACCCGTCCGAAATCAAGAATTCGACGGACGGAGTGACCACCGGGCCATCGGCTGTATGCTCAACCTGCCATGGGAATGTTGCTGCAATGGAACAAGTGGCGCAGGTCGAACCACTAAAAATGGGACAATGTGTTGACTGTCACCGTGACAACGGTGCTCCAACCGACTGTGCCGCATGTCACTACTAAACAAACAAGGACTTATCTAAGCATCCGAACAATTTGAATATAGTCACTTTTTCAAGTTGAAGAGACTCAGAATAGCACTGACCATATGAAAATAAATCGACGAGAATTTTTATCGCTCACAGGAAAAACTGCCGCCGGAGCTGTCATCTTCGCAGCATGCGGGTTACCCGAGCGCGAGCTAATTGTCCAAAGCCCTGTAGACCTTCCAGAAGATCTGGTGCGAGGTGAAGATACTTGGTACGCCACCTCTATGGGAGATTTTACTAATGGCGATGGTGTTCTAGTTAGAGTTATGGAGGGACGGGCGAAGCGAATCGAAGGTAACCCCGACCACCCAATTTCACTAGGCAAGGCATCAGCTCGACATGATGCAGCTTTACAGATCCTCTATCATCCAGACCGAATCGAAACACCTCAAATTAGATACTCGAAAAAAGGAAACCTCGCATCGGCTTCCTGGAAACAAGCTGATGATCGGTTCCGTCAAGCATTGTCCAATGCTAATGGTGCGCTCACGGTTGTTACCAACCCGATGCGTGGAAGTCTTGGTAAAGTCGCTGGGGAATTCGCTAAACAATACGATGGAAAACACATGGCATTCGACCCAATAGAACAGGGGGTCCAGCACCACGCTGTGAGGTCAGTACTCGGTCATTCACAACTTCCCACATACGATATCGGCAACGCACACACTGTTCTATCTTTTGGTGCTGATTGGCTCGGCACTTGGGGCACTCCTACTGCTTTTGCTGTGAAATACGGAGAATTTAGATCCCAAAAACATCGAGGCTACCTTATCCATGCCGAACCTCGCATGTCCCTCACGGCAGCTGCCGCTGACCTCTGGCTCGCTCCCGTTCCTGGAACAGAGGGATACCTTGCGTTAGGGATAGCATCTGTCATCATTGATGGAGGCCTCGCCAGACCTCAAGACGTAGCTTCATTTGAAACAGCCTTGCCTGGCGGTTTAAGGGGCATAAGCCTTGATGATGTTTCTGCCAGGACGGGTGTAGATTCCGACCGTATAAAGAGGGCAGCAAAATACTTTGCTGAACACACCCCTTCAGTGGCTTTTGGAGGCGGGTCAGCAGGTGCGCATACAAATGGCAGTTTCAACATTGGCGCCATATATGCACTAAATATTCTAGTTGGGGCGGTAGATTCGAAAGGCGGCGTTGTAGCAAACCCGGATTCTGCACTAGAGGGCGTCTCCGCATCTGCCACAGGTGACTCATTCTCAGATTGGGAAGAAGAACTTGCTAACTGGAGAGCAGGCAACGTCGAAACTGTGATCATACGCGGCACAGATATAGTGCATGGAATGCCAAATTCAGTCGCAGTTCAGGAAGCTTTAACAAACGTACCCAATGTGATTGCGTTCGGTGCGGTTCATAATGACACCATGGATTACGCCGACTTGGTGCTGCCCGAAGAAACATTCCTTGAATCGTGGGGAACAGAGATACCAGAGCCTGGTCCTGGCTACCAAGTTGTAGGAACTCAACAGCCAGTGGTTGGCCCAACCATTTCTAAAGACGAATCCGGGATACTAAGTGACGCACGTGGTTTTGGAGACGTTCTTCTAGCGATGTCAGATGGCTCGTATGGACGAAATATGGAAAGCGTCGTCCGAAGTGCTCTTGGAGATCTTCATTCAACCGGTAGAGGTTCTGTTTCAGCTTCATCATCAGCGCTCTTTACTAACGGAGTTCTGCAACGGGGAGGCTGGTGGGATGTTAAAGAGAATGCGTCTAGTAATGTCGGAAGAATTGAAGCTTCAGCCAAAAGCGCTGAATATTCCGCCACTGACACACTAGGTGAAGGGGCCGACTTTCACCTGGTTCCCTTCCACTCCAACTCTTTATACGATGGGAGACTCGCAGCATCGCCATGGGCTCAACAAACACCTGACCCGATATCATCAGCTTCATGGTCAACTTGGGCTGAAATCAACAGCACCCAAGCCGACGCACTTGGAATACGCGAAGGTGATGTTCTATTAATTAGGTCGACTTCAGGTGAAATTGAAGCATTGGCATACCCACATCCAGGTGTGCGCCCAGGGGTAATTGGCATACCAATTGGTCAGGGTAATCATCATAGTGGTAGATACGCAGAAGAACGAGGAGCAAACGTCCTATCTATTCTGGTAGACGAAAAGGATGACGTTACAGGTGCGCTAGCATGGGCAGCAACTAAAGTCAAAGTCCAGCGTGGAGGTCGTAGGGTCAAAGTGCCAAAATTTGAAGGCAACGTAGAAGCCAGACCTGTTGAACCAGGCGTGCCAGTCCTAGTAGTTGGTATTGGCGAAACAGCTGAACATGCTCAGGAAGAAAATCACCACGAATATCAGAAACAGTTCCTTGGTAAAGATAAGGAGACTGGATCACATGACTAAGTTACAGGTGAAAGGCCTTCGTGATACCGACTTGGGAGTAATAACGCTATGACTACAGCTGAATTTGGCTCTCACAACTGGGGTATGGTCGTCGATGTTGACAAATGCATCGGCTGTAATGCGTGTGTAATAGCTTGCCAAGCAGAAAACAATATTCCAATCAACACACAAGATCGTGTAGAGCGTGCAAGGACCATTTCTTGGATTCGTGTTGAGCGATACTGGGAAGGCGACTTTCCTGACGCTAAAGCCCGGTTTATTCCAATCATGTGTCAACATTGTGAGAATGCACCATGTGAGCCGGTTTGCCCTGTCTACGCAACCTACCACAATGCTGAAGGAATGAATGTTCAGGTCTATAACCGTTGTGTAGGTACTCGCTATTGCGCAAATAGCTGTCCATATATTGTCCGATTCTTCAACTATTGGGAGCCTGTCTGGCCGGAATCTCTAAGAAACCATCTGAATCCTGACGTAACCATTAGAAGCCGAGGAATCATGGAAAAATGCAGTTTCTGTGTGCATCGAATTCGACGTGGATCTCGTAACGCTCGAAGCGAAGGGCGCGAAGTTGCCGATGGCGAAATTCAAACTGCATGCTCATCTGCTTGCCCAACTAGTGCACTAAACTTCGGCAATTTCAACGATCCAGATAGTAAAGTTTCAAAAATGAAAAAGGATAAGCGTCACTACACTCTTCTAGATCAGTTTGGAACCGACCCTAACGTTATTTACCTAGCGAAGATCGATGCTGACAAAAAAGTTGGCACAGGAGAACATGCATCGCATGGCTAGTGAAGCTGTAGCACACGAATCCGACCACCACGCACCGCCACCTAACGTGGATGCGGACGTTGTGGCGAAAGAACTGATAGCAACCACCACCAATGCAAGTACTAGGTTCAAAGCTATCGTATGGATTCTTGGCGTACT
>MDTE01191409.1_pt1 | contig 15332 bp, 7 predicted proteins | sample 811231 | NCBI WGS metagenome assembly MDTE01 (sample SAMN05326651, study PRJNA326480) | marine metagenome | isolation source: seawater | place: Indian Ocean: Red Sea | collected 2010 | reverse complement strand
CGATGATTCCCCGATCGGCCCCACTCGCGACCCGCGCGATCGACGCGTCGCGGCGAAAAAAAAGTGCGCTCGGACTCGCGACCGCGCGCGAGCGCCGTCACCGCGCGGCCTCACCGCTTCGACGCGATTTCAACAACCACCGTTCGCCGTTCGGCCCGCACCCGCGAGCGATGCGAATGATTCGCCCCGCCGACTGGTGAAAAGCGCAACGAAATTCCCATCCTCCGAGATAGTGTGTCTCGACCCCACTTTTCGTCGCCGTCGTCGCCGCGCGCGCGCTCGTTGCGTCCATTGTCGTGTCTTCGTCGCCTCGCGACGCGCGGCGAACGAGATGGGTCGTCCATCGACGGCGACGGTGCGTAGACGCGCGACGATGCGTCGATTGATGAGCAGTGGTGGCGTGAACAAACGGGCGACCACCGCGGGTCGCGAGAAGCCTTAATTAAGGTATCGGAGTCGCGATAAGCCTTAATTAAGGTATACCTTTGGTGTGTGTCTCAGACTGATATGATGTTGGTATGTAGTGTGATTCTGTATGATCCGAATGTCCGAGACTACATACATACATACACGTCGAAAACGCGTTTCCGCCTCGAGCGTTTCCGATGTCGGTCCACCTCGCGCGAGGCGCGGGGCGATGACGACGCGATTGATCGAACGATCGATTCGTCGATGGTGGAACGGTCTCGTATGGACGACGACGATGATGTCCTCGTCGCCTCCTCCTCGTCGTCGTGTTTCGAACGACTCGGATTGGGCGACGCGACGACGAGGACGACGACGAGGGAGCACGTCAGACGAGCGTTTCGAAGATTGGTCATCGACGCGCACCCGGATCGAAGGAACGGGTGCTCGAGGGCGTATCACGCGCTCGTGCGCGACAGAGACGAGGCGTACGAGGCGATCGATCGGCGAGATCTGTTAGCGGGCGCGTCGACGTACGATTGGCGCGCGACGAGGACGAAGATGGGGAGGGAGGAGAGGGAGGGACGGGGAGAGGAGACGAGACGACGCGCGCGCGAACGCGGGACGGGGACGAAGGCGGACGAAGGCGCGAACGATCGGGGGGGCGCGAAGGAGACGTCATCGCTCGCGAACGATGTCGTCGCGAGGTTCGATCACCGAACTCGAGTGACGGCGATGACGGCGGCGGGAGACGTCGTCGTCGTTGGTGAGACGAATGGACGCGTCAGCTGCTGGCGCGTCGACGACGGCGCGCTCGTGGGGTCGTGTGCGTCTTCGTCGTCGACGGACGCGAACGATGCGGTGTCGATCGTGCGATTGACCGACGACGGACGTCTCGCGGCGACGTACGTGACGAGCAAACCGAGATTTTGGACGGTTAACGCGAGGGCGATGTCGGCGCCTCGCGAGACGACGGACGCGCACGGAGGTCGAATCACCGCCGCGAATTGGTTCGAACCCGCGAGTTCGAAGGCGTCCGCGTTCGCGAGCGATGGAGGCATACGCGAGGTTTTTGTCACCGCCGCCTTGGACGGATCGGTGTTCGTTCGCGCGCGCGATGGATCGTCGTCGGCGACGCGCGCGCCGACGGGGGACGCGTTCGGGGCCGTCAAGGCGTTGGAAGCGCTCGCGACGGATGCGCGCGAGGGCACGTTCGTCGTCTCCGACGTCGCTGGACGGTTTCAACTCTGGACGGTGCGACGCGATCGTTTCGATGACGACGCTCTCGCGATCGAACCGCGCACGAACATCGTGCACTGGTCCGGATTCGGCGGCGTCTCGGCGGCGTCGCTCGCCGTCGCGGACGCCGGCGCGTCTTTTCGATTACTCACCGTCTTCGTGGACGCGAGCGTGCGACAATCGCGCGTGTTGGAGTGGAAGATTCCGATTCTCGACACCGGCGTGTTCGACGTGCGCGGATTCGTCGGCGCCGTGCCGAACGCGAACGAAACCATTCGAGGCGCCGTGGCCGATTTCCTCCCCGTCGTCGCGGCGTCTCGAGACGACGACGACGACGACGACGACGAGTCATCCGAAGAACTCTATCTCATCGCCGTCGACGACGCCGTGCTCGCCGTCGACGCCTCGTCTCGTCGCGTCCTGTACACCATCGACCGCGACGCCTGTCGCGCGCTCTCCTTCTCCTCCTCCGCCGGCGTCCTCCGCGCGTGTCGCGTGGCCTCCGACCGCCGCGCCGTCGCCCTCGACGCGCGCGCCGCGGACGACGGCGCGCTCGTGCGCGCGCATCGATCCTCCATCGACGATATCTTCCTATTCGACACCCAAACGTCGTCCATCGCGCGTCCTCCGCCCGTCCTCGTCGCCTTCGCGCGCGCCTCCCCAGGTCTCCTCCTCCTCGCCCATCGCCATCGCGTCGTCGCGATCGCGTGCGAGTGTTGATGGGAAAGAGGGAATTATTTTGACTGGTGTAAATGTAATAGACTATGGGAAGATTGCCCTCGATCGAGACGTGATGGGTGATGTGATACATAGGAAAGAGTGTACAATGACGAATCACGACCGGTCAATGTGTCCCTCCATGATCGGACGTCTGATGGATCGATCCTCGCGATGGATTGCCCAGTCGCGGGGAGGTGTCTTCGTCGAGGGTCACGACTCGTCGTGTGTCCCCCACAACGGACGAGATCCATCTATCCATCGCGGCCTTGTGGATAGACGAGGGACGAGGATGGTGCGGACGATGGGAGGCGATGCGCGGGGGAGGACGACGACACTGCGCGACGCGATCTTCGCGAACGACAGGTCATTCGTTCGTGCGCGTATCGAACGCTCTCGCGCGGATCGAGAGACATGTACGCGGCGTGCGCGGGACGAGGATACCGCGCCTCCCTCGGGGAGGTCGCGATGGGGAAGACGACGACGAAGACGACGCGGGGACGCGCGCGGGGGGCGATGCCGCGCGTGGTGCGACGAAGAGCGGTGGCGGACGAAGCGAACGATTCCGAACTCGAGGCGCGCATGCGAGAGGTGATGCAGATGGAGGCTGATTCAAAGATTGAGAAGGAAGAGTCCACCATGCGTCAAACGTTTCCGCTCGCCGCAGTCATTGGGCAAGAAAAGATCAAGAGCGCGCTCTTGTTGGGAGGGATCGATCCGACTTTGGGAGGAATCGCAATCTCGGGGAGAAGAGGCACGGCGAAATCCATCATGGCGCGCGGTTTGCACGCGTTGCTTCCGCCGATCGAGTGCGTCAAGGACTCGTACTGTAACGCCGATCCGACCAACCCGGAGGAGTGGGAGGAGGGACTCGAAGATAAAGTCACTCGCGACGAAGAGGGTAACGTTCAGACCATCATCCGCGACGCACCGTTCGTGCAGCTTCCTTTGGGCGTCACCGAAGATCGTCTCATCGGTACGGTGGACATCGAGGAATCGATGAAGCAAGGGAAGACGGTTTTCCAACCCGGTCTCTTGGCGCAGGCGCACCGAGGGATTTTGTACGTCGACGAAATCAACCTTTTGGACGATGGCGTCGCCAACTTGTTGCTCTCCGTGCTCGCGGAGGGTGAAAACGTCGTCGAGCGCGAGGGTATCACGCTCAGACACCCGTGCAAGCCGCTGTTGATCGCCACCTTTAACCCCGAGGAGGGGACGCTTCGCGAGCACCTCTTGGATCGCATCGCCGTGACGCTCTCGGCGGATCAGATGTTGACTTTCGAGGACCGAGTCGAGGCGGTGAACCAGGCGATGAGCTTCCAAAACGCCGCGGAAATGTCCGTGAAGAACGTGGAAGAGGCCACGGAGGCCATCAAGACGAACATCGTCTTGGCGCGCGAGTGGCTCAAGGATTGCGTGATCTCTCAAGAGCAGGTGGAGTACTTGGTGAGAGAGTCGATTCGCGGTCAAATTCAAGGTCACCGCGCCGAACTGTTTGCGGTCAAGGCGGCCAAGGCTCTCGCCGCCTTGGATGGTAGATCAAAGGTGAACGCGGATGATTTGAAGGAGGCTGTGCGACTGGTCATCGTGCCCCGCAGCGATATCTTGCAAGATGCTCCACCTCCTGAGGATGACGACGATGAGCAACCGCCCCCGCCGCCGCCGCCGCCGGAAGACAACATGGAAGATGACGATCAAGACGAAGAACAGGAAGAGGACAACGAGGAAGAAGAAGAGGAAGAGGATGACATTCCAGACGTTCCGGAGGAGTTCATCTTTGACGCGGAGACCGTCGACCTCGACAAGGACGTCACTCAGTTCGCGTCCCAGAGCAACAAACAGGGCGGTCGATCCGGTCGTTCGAAGAACGTCATCTTCTCCACTGATCGTGGTCGTTACATCAAGCCGATCCTTCCGAAGGGTAACACTATTCGATTGGCGGTGGACGCCACGTTGCGCGCCGCAGCTCCGTATCAGCGAGCGCGTCGTGAACGCGATCCGAACCCGGAGAAGAAGAAGGTGTACGTCGAGAAGGGTGACATGCGCGCGAAGAAATTGGCGCGCAAGGCTGGCGCTTTGGTCGTTTTCCTCGTCGATGCCTCCGGTTCGATGGCTTTGAACAGAATGCAAGGCGCCAAGGGCGCGGCTCTCTCCATCTTGGAGAGCTCTTACCAAAGCCGTGACATGGTGTCCATCGTGCCGTTCCGCGGTGATGAGGCTGAGGTGCTCCTCCCGCCGTCGCGCTCGATCGCCATGGCCAGAAACCGTCTGGATACCATGGCGTGCGGTGGGGGTTCTCCTTTAGCTCACGGTTTGTCCGTCGCGGCGCGCGTCGGGCTCAACGCGATGTCGACGGGCGACGTCGGTCGCGTCATGATTGTCTGCCTCACCGATGGTCGCGCGAATGTGTCCATCAACAAGTCTCAAGGCGATCCGGAATACATCGGCCCGGATGCGAAGAAGCTCACGAACGAGGAGCTCGAAGAAGAAGTCGCCGAAATGGCGGGTCGCATCGGGGCGGCAGGTATGTCGGTGCTCGTCATCGACACCGAGAACAAATTCCTCTCGTCTGGTACGGCTGAAAAGCTCGCGCAAAATGCTGGTGGCAAGTACTACTACTTGCCGAACGGTACGGAAAGAGAGATTGCGGCCGCTACCGCCTCGGCGATGGAGGACGCGAAGGCGCCTTAGATTTTTTGCACACGCGACGGAAAAAACTACGTTATTACTTTAGCTACCACCCACTTGATATATTGAAATTTCGGCGTTCCGCCATCGTTCTAATCGTCTACGCTTTCGCGGCGATCGCATCCATTTATTTGCGTCGTTTCGCCCCATCCTTTCGGCGAACCGCACCCTTGAACCGATGTTTGCCCACGGCGTTCGTCCTCGGAGTTGACGTTTTCCTCTGCGTCGCGTAGGTCACTTTCATCGCCCGCCCCCCGATGAGCTCCTCCCCGTTTTTTTCGATCGCGCGCTCTAAATCCGCATCACTCGCAAATTCTATGTGTGCGTAGCCGCGGAAGTCACCTGTCTCCTTGTCTACACCCATTCGAACGTCTTTGACGTCGCACCTGTCGAAAGTTTCGCGAAGAATTTCTTCGCTGACGCTATAATCTAAATTTGCCACGAAAGCGACGAACTGACCCTCGACCTTGGGCACATCACCCTTTGGTTTCGTCGACCCATCGCCAGGCGCGGACGACTTGGGCTTGTAAGGTTTCACGACGATCGTCATGCCGTCCCATTCCGTATCGTTCCATCTGAGCGCTTCCTTGGCGATGTTCGCCGACGCGAAAGTTACGATGGCTATCCCCCTGAATCGACCACTGTCGGGAAACGTCATGCAATCCACAACATCGACAGTCAAGGTATCATCTTCAAACGCTTCTTTGATCTCTTCCTCCGTCTTATGAAACGGGATTCCCCCGACGAAAACTTGTCGCGATCGAAGCGCGAGCTCCTCCTCCGTCAAGCCGTCGGCGTCGCCGCCAGTCTCCGCCGAGGCCTTTTGTGAAGATGAGGATGAGGATGAGGATGAAGATGCCGAGGAGGATGCCGAGGACGAGGACGAGGAGGACGAGGATGAGGATGAGGAGGAATCACCATCTTCGTCCTCCTCTCGCGGCTGTTGCTCGGGCTTCTTCGTCTCCTCTCGCGTGTCGGTGTTTTTCTCTGCATCTTCCTCCTTGGCGTTTTCGGCCCGTTTCTTTTTCCGCGCCTCGATAGCCTCCATCAATTTCTCCCTCTTCGTCATCTTACGCTTTCGCTCCGGCGCCGGCGCGTCCTTGGCCGCTTGACTCTCGCAACACGCGGAGCACGCGCTTCGGGCTTTGCGCAACTGCCTCGGCGGAAACTCGTTCACGGGTTTCGTCTCGTCGCACAGCTTACACGTCCGGTGCCCCGTCGCCGCGTTCGCATCGGTGACCCCATCTCCCGTCGCCTCGTCTCTCGCCAGTTTCGCCGCCCGTTTCCTCGCGGCGCGCGCGGCGTCGTCCTCTCCCCTCATCGCCACGCCGCCCTGCTCCTCACCCGAGCGCGCGAATGGCGCGACGTCGTCCTCCTCCGAGTCTGACGTCGGTTTAGGCGTCGCCGCGTCGCCGGGCGTCTTCGCGCGCGTTCGCGTCGCGCCCATTCGCCCCCGTTCGCGCGTCGCCGACCGCGGTCTGCCGACGAAGGACGCACCGAGCCGGCGGCTGCCGGCAGACGCGGACGCGCGAGTGGAATAGAATGACGGTGAGTTTCAGCGTCGACGCGGCTTCGCGAGGCGGTGGACGAGAGTTTAAGCGCGCGAAAAACGCGCTCGAACATGCCCCGGTCCCGAACGCTGCGCGCGCGGTCGCCTTCGTGAGCCCGGGCGAGGACATCCCCGGCGTCGACGCGAGCGAAGGCTTTCTGCGGGGACACGGGACGCGCGCGCGCGCGACGGGCGTGGACGACGAGGAGACGCTGGTGGCGACGACGGCGGGCGTCGTCGAGCGCGTGAATAAGCTCGTGTCGGTACGAGCGCTCAAATCGAGGTACGTGCCGGAGACGGGAGACGTCGTCATAGGAAGAGTCGCATCCATCTCGGGGAAAAGGTGGCTGGTCGACCTCAACGCGAGACAATCGGGCGTGTTGCAACTCAGCGCCGTGCACCTTCCGGGAAACGTGCAGAGGAGACGAAATGACGTCGATGAGCTCAACATGCGAGGACTGTATGCGGAAGACGACGTCGTGAGCGCCGAGGTTCAGAGCGTGTATCAAGACGGCGCGGCGGCGCTACACACCCGCAGCTTAAAGTACGGGTGTCTGAAACGCGGTCAGCTCGTGCGCGTGACGGCCAATCTCGTGCGGCGTCTGCCCCAACACTTTCACCGACTCGTGATCGATGATAAGGGCGAGACGGTCGCGAGCGGCATCAACGACGTCGAGGTGTTGCTCGGGTGTAACGGTTTCATCTGGGTCGGCGCGCCGAGCGGCGCGACGGCGGCCAGAGGAGAGACGGATATTCGTCGAGAGCCGAACGATCCCGTGGATGATTTGATCGATCAGAGCGGAGATGAAGTGCACCCGCAGCTTCGAGAAAACATATCGCGCGTGGCAAACGCCATTCGCGCGCTCGCCGAGTTGTATTTGCCCATCAGTCCTCAGGCGCTCGTCGACGTAGCAAAGACGTCGAAGGAATGCGGCGTCGCCGTCAAGGACATGCTCGGCAAAGGTTTCTTGACGCGTCTGTTGGAGAGAGAGGTTGAAAAACGAGTCGCCTCGGACGCGTGAGAATTCATCCGTATAAAGTCGTTGGTTTGATTACAAAGCCTAAAGCCTAAAGCTGCGTGTGTACATTGTAGTGTAAAGTAAACAGAGTAAAGTAAACAGAACCGTCACGATTGCGCGCAGGGCATCCGCAACTATGGCGGTGAAAATTGTCTTTTTCTATCGTGACGTGCTGTGGTCGTTCGTGCGTTCCATATCGATCGCGGCTTGAGCGGCCGCGAGACGTGCGATCGGTACTCGAAACGGCGAGCACGATACGTAATCGAGGCCGCTCTGCACGAAAAATTCAACGGACGTCGGATCGCCTCCGTGTTCGCCGCAAACACCAACCTTGAGTTCAGGTCGCGTGGAGCGTCCGCGTTCCACGGACATGCGCACGAGTTGGCCGACACCGTCGCGATCGATGACTTGGAATGGATCACTTTTTAGCACACCTTTTTCGAGGTACACCGGCAAAAATTTACCGACGTCGTCTCTCGAATAACCAAACGTCATTTGCGTCAAATCGTTCGTTCCAAAACTGAAAAATTCAGCGTGTTGAGCGATCTCATCGGAAAGCAGAGCCGCGCGAGGGATTTCAATCATCGTGCCAACGCGATAATCCACCGACGTTTTCATCTCTTCGAAGACGTCTTTCGCCGTCTCTCGAATGAGAAGGACTTGGTCCTCGAGTTCGGCAACCGTGCCGACGAGAGGGACCATGATGTCCGGCTTCGGATCCGAACCTTCCTCCTTCGCTCGGCACGCCGCTTCAAAAATCGCGCGAGCTTGCATACGAGCGATCTCCGGGTAAGAGATTCCTAAACGGCACCCTCGGAATCCGAGCATGGGGTTGACCTCGGAGAGCTTTTCGACTTGACGGATGATTTCGTCCTCGCTCTCCCCAGTGTCTTCGCTCAGCACTTCGCACACGTCGTCCAGCTCACCGCACGGAAGAAACTCGTGAAGAGGCGGGTCGAGGAGACGAATGGAAACGGGCAATCCGCTCATGGCGTGAAATATGCCTTTGAAATCATCGCGTTGAAAAGGCAAAATGTCTTTGAGCGCGGCTTCGCGCGTCGGCGTGTCCTTTGCGACGATCATGCGACGCACGGCTCGAATGCGATCACCACTTCCGAAAAACATGTGCTCGGTGCGCACAAGGCCGATGCCCTCGGCGCCGTTCGTGCGAGCCAACGTCGCGTCTTCGGGCGTGTCGCAGTTGGTCAACACTCTCGTCGTGCGAAACGCGTCGACCCACGACATAAACTTGCCCAAATCTTCGCTCGTGGACGGCGGTGCGAGTTCAGCCCGGCCTTCAATGATCTCGCCCGTCGTGCCGTTCAAGCTCAACCAATCGTTCTCGAACAACGTCACACCACCGAGCGAAAGCGTTTTCGATTCTTCGTCAATCTGCAACTCACCGCAACCGGAGACGCACGTTTTTCCCCATCCGCGAGCGACCACGGCCGCGTGCGACGTCATGCCACCGCGCGCCGTGAGAATGCCTTCAGCAGCGTCCATACCGCCGACGTCCTCGGGTGACGTCTCCGTGCGGACGAGAATCACCTTTCGACCTTCGCACTTGGCGGCCTCCGCATCGGCCGTCGTGAAAACAATCTGACCGACGGCGGCGCCGGGAGACGCGGGCAATCCACATCCGATGACGTCATCCTTGTACGCCGACTCATCCCTAAACTGTGGATGTAAGAGTTGATCGATGTGTCTCGGTTCGACCATGTGAACGGCCTCCTTCTCGGTTACGGTTCCGTCCTCCACAAAGTCGACGGCGATTTTCACAGCGGCGGCGCCCGTTCGTTTTCCCGAGCGCGTTTGGAGCATGAACAATTTACCATCTTGGACCGTGAATTCAATGTCTTGCATGTCCTTGTAGTGGGATTCGAGTATTTGCGTGTTTTTCACCAACTCCTCGTACGCATCCGGGAGAGCGTCAGCCATGGTGGAGATGTCGCTCGGTGTGCGGATGCCGGCGACGACGTCTTCCCCTTGCGCGTCGACCAAGTACTCGCCGTACAACTTTTTTTCTCCGGTGTTTGGATTACGAGTAAACAAAACACCGGTTCCTGACGTATCTCCCAAGTTTCCGAAAACCATCGCTTGAACGTTGACCGCGGTGCCTCGCAAACCGGTGATTTTATTGATCGCCATGTACTTTTTCGCGCGTTCGCTCTGCCACGAGTCAAAGACGGCGCAAGACGCGTACCGAAGTTGGACAAACACATCTTGAGGGAACGATACGTCGCTCGAGGCGTAAACTCCTTTGTAAATTTCGACGAGATCACGCAAGTTTTCTTCCGTCAGATCGGAGTCGGACTGCGCACCGACGTCTTGCTTCAACGTTTCCAACGCGTCGCTGAATTTTTCATGAGGAATGTCCAAACACACTACGCCAAACATGTCGAGGAATCGCCTGTACGAGTCGTACGCGAATCTCCCTCCGGCGCGTTTCGCCAAGCCTTGCACGACGTCGTCGTTTAAACCGAGGTTGAGAATCGTATCCATCATGCCTGGCATGCTGATCGCGGCGCCGCTTCGCACGCTGACGAGGAGCGGATCGGCGGCGTCGCCAAACTTTTTCCCGAGCGCCGTCTCGACGAATTGCAAACCCTCCATCATGTCGTTCCAAGCGTCTTCCGGCAACTCACCGCCGTTTTCGTGATACTCGGCGCACGTCTCCGTGCTCACCGTGAATCCAGGGGGAACGGCGAGTCCGATTCGAGCCATCTCTGCGAGGTTACATCCTTTGCCCCCGAGGGACGCCTTCAGGCTCAAGGCTCCGTCGGCGACGCCATCGCCGAAACGAAACACCCGCTGTCGCGCGGCGCTCGCGTCGGGCGCGCCGGCGCATGCGCTCAAAACATTCGTATCCTCGCTCAACGAACGAACGATGAAGCGACCGCGACGCTCGCGCGCGACGACGGCTCGCCGAAACGAAGACGATGGGTGTGCCCGTGCGCGACGATTCGTCGTCGTCATCGCGTCCGCGCGATGCGTCTCGTGCGCTCGAACGCCGCGCATGACGACGCCGAGAGTTGAAGCGGTGAAGAGAAGAAGTTGTTCGCGCGCGTTCGACGCGGGAGGTAACCTCGACGGCTCGCGCGCGCGTCGAGGGGTGTCGCGCGCACCGTCAACTGTTTTTTAACCACCCTCGAGGGTGCCCAATTCGCACCAAAAGGGAGCCTGTGCGCGACCGTTCGCGCGAAATGATTGAATGAGACCGGACGGGTGGGTGGGTACCCATGGGCGATGATGATGACGGCAATGGGAGGCTCGAATCGAATCGACAATAGACGATCGACGCGCGAGCGACGGAGACTTCTCGTCACCTCGCGCGCGTCGAACCGTTCGTGCTCAAAAGATGATGGCTACAACGCGTAAAACTACGCGAATCGCTCGCGCATCAGCGCGTCGACGCGAGCGAGATTACATCTCCAAAGACACCGGCCGCGGTGACTTGCGCGCCCGCGCCGGGACCACGAATGATGAGCGGCGTCGACGCGCCCGTCGGTCCGTAACGCGCACTCGTAATTTCGAATATGTTATCGGCGCCGGAGAGCGTAGCGAAAGGGTGCGTCTTCGGAAACTTGGACAATTCCACCGTCGCCGTCTTCCGTCGCACGTCGACTTTTCCGACAAATCGTAACACGCAGCCCTCTTGCGCGGCGTCTCTCGCCCGCGCGGCGATGACTGCATCATTTTCTGAAAATCGTGTCATGAAATCCTCCGCAGAACACGATTCGAGCTCCGATGGAACGAGGGATTCGACTCGGACGTCGTCCAACGAGATGCTCAAGCCACATTCGCGCGCGGCGATGACCACCTTTCTCGCGACGTCCAGACCGTTGAGATCTTCGCGGGGGTCAGGTTCGGTGTAACCCGCCGCTTTCGCCATCGCCACCGTCTCAGAAAACGCGCTCTCACCGTCCCACGTGTTGAAAAGAAAGCTCATCGTGCCGGAGAAGATGCCTTGCACCGATTCGACTTCGTCGCCCGTCGCGACGAGCGTTCGCAACGTTGAAACCGTCGGTAAACCAGCCCCGATCGTCGCTTCGACGAACCATTTACCTCCGTCGGGAGATTTCGTCGCCTCGACGCATCTCTTGTAATATGAAAAATCACCGCTGTTGCCCTTCTTGTTTGCGGTGGCCACGTTCCATCCGCGCTCGAGCCACGAGGCGTACTTGTCCGTGACGATTTGGCTCGACGTACAATCGACGACGCAGACGCGCGCGTCGGTCGACGAGCAACACGCGAGGATCTCATCGTCAGACACCGAGTCTCCCGCGATGCCGGTCGTCGCCCCGTCCCTCTCTCGCGTCACCTCACGGCTCGAACAAAAGCCTCTGAGCTGCACGATCGCGCCCGCGGGCGTCGACGTCGCGGCGCGCAACTGCGCGACGAGCGCGGAACCGACGAGTCCCGTGCCTCCGCACACGAAAACCTCCACCGGTGCGGCGTCTCGCGTCGTCATGACGACGGGCGACGAGTGCAGCGCACAGCGTCATCTTCATCCATCAACATCATCATCATGCATGTGGATGCAAAAATCAAATATCGGACCGACAGACGGAGGCGTCCGTCGTCTTGGGCGATGGGGGGCGACGCGCTCGTCGCGTCGCTGAACGACGACGAGGATTTTGATTTCGATTACTCGGTCGCGGTCGCCAAGGTGCGCGCGCTCGAGGCGAACGCGCGAAGCGCGCGTGAGGTGAAATCGGTGCTCGAGGACGGAGACGCTCGCGCGGTGCCGAGCTCGTCGGGTCGAACGGCGAAGACGCGCTCGCGGGTGCGCACCCTGTTGTCGCGAGCGGGAGGCCGAGACGGGGACGACGCCGGGACGAGCGTCGAAGCGTTCGTCGACGCGATGAAGTGCGATTCGCGATGCGTCGGCGCGCGTTGGCTCGAGGCGAGGGCGGAAAACTACGCGTCTCCTCCCGGATTCTCAATGGATCCCACGCTCGGCGCCGTGATGGCGCGATGCGGCGCTTCAAAGCTGTATTCTCATCAAAGCGCCGCCATCGACGCCGCGCGCTCCGGGAGGTCCGTCGTCGTCTCGACGCCGACGGCGAGTGGAAAATCGCTCTGCTACGTCGTGCCCATTTTTGAAGCCATCATGGACGACGTCAAGGGAAACAAATCCAAGGCGCTCTGCATGTTTCCGCTCAAAGCGCTCGCGAATGATCAATTGGTCAAAATGACGAGAATCGTGCAAAGCGCGCAAGAGATGCTGTACGAAATCACGGAAGAGATGAAGACGACGGATCCCGATAAAACGACGTTTACGTCGAAAGAGAAGGCGGCGTTCGTGTCGACGTCGCATCCAGACGTCGATGTGGTTCGTTTAGAGCGTCTGGCGGATGCGAAGATGGCGGTGTGCGACGGCGATACCGACGCCGAGGTCAAGGCGAAAATAAAGAAACAGCGAACGCAAATTCTTTTGACAAATCCTGATTCTTTGCATCACGCCATGCTTCCCGCGCACAAGTCTTGGGGAAAAAACTTTTGGGGATCGCTCAGATACGTCGTTCTCGACGAGGCGCACACGCACACGGGCGTCAGCGGCGCGCATGTCGCAAACGTCTTGCGCCGCTTGCTCCGAGTGTGCGCGTCTTGGAATTCGACGGTGCGTCCCGAGTTTATCTGTACGTCGGCGACGATTTCAAACCCAATCGAACACGTCAGACGACTCACGACTCGAACTCCAGTGTGCGTGCATGACTCCGGGGCGCCGAGCGGTAGAAAGGCGATCCTGTTGTGGCAACCGCCCGAGGTTGTCAACGGCGGAAAGAGCGGAGGAGGAGGAAGAAACGTAGCCCTTTCGAACGAAGACGATGATTCTGCCGGAAGCGGAACGCTTCGACAACGACGCAGTCCGTATTCCGAAGCGGCGGACGTAGTCTCGGACCTCGTCCAGCTCGGCATTCGATGTTTGGTTTTTGTGGCCGCGCGCACGTTGGCGGAAACGGTGTCTCGCGACGCGAAGACGGTTTTGAGCAAAATCCGACCCGAGTTGGCGACGAAAGTGGATAGTTATCGCGCCGGTTACGACCAAGCGGAACGCCGTAAGTTGGAGCGGAGATTACAACGGGGAGAAATCAGCGCCTTGGTGTGTACGTCCGCGTTAGAGATGGGGATTGACGTCGGCGCGCTCGACGCCACCGTGCACGTCGGCGTACCGGAGACGGCGTCCGCGATGTGGCAACAAGCCGGACGCGCGGGTCGACGTCGAGGCGACTCTGTCGCCGTGATCATCACGAGCGAGCGGCCGCTGGATTACTACTACGTCACCAGACCCGGTGAATTGTTCGAACGCCAGTCGGAGGAGGCGTTGGTGGATCCGTACAATGTGAACATTCTCGAAAAACACGTGCCGTGCGCCGCGAAGGAAGCCGCCATCGACTTGAAAGGAGAAGACGCGGTGCTCTTCACGGCGAACGAGGAGGGGACCGCGGACTGTAAAGCGCCACTCTATCTCGCGGTGAAGCGCTCGTTGAGCGCGTCCAAAGGACCGCGCACGTGCGTATTCAATCCAACGACGAAAACGATCGAGTGCGCTGCCGGCCATTACCCGCACCGATCCGTGTTGCTTCGCGGCGCGCAAGGGGGCGACGATTGGCGGTTGGTTGACGTCGCCAGCGGCGCCGTCTTGGAGACGATCGAAGGTCACCGCGCGCTCGCGCGCGTGTACGCGGGGTGTGTCTACCTCTCGAGAAAAGGTCAATTTATGATACAGAGACTCGATCACGAGACGCGCGTCGCGTACGCCGCGAGTTACGAAAGGTACGAGACGACGTCGACGCGAGAGCGCATCGAAGTGTCCGTCGTCGCCCCGGATCCGCTTCAGGGAGTCTCGCCCGCGTCGTCGAAGAACGTGGGCTGTTCGCGCGTGTTTCTCGGCGACGTCGACGTGTTCGAGCGCGTGCTCGGATTCACGCGCAGCGATCATTTAACGGCAAAGGTGCTTCACGAGGAGTTGTGGAAGACGCCCGTCGTCGCCGCCGCGTTTCGAACGCGCGCCGTATGGTTTGACTTGCCGGACGAAGTGGTGAATAGGCGTCTCGCCGTCGACGCGCTGAAAGAGTCGACGGTGGGCGTAGCGAACGTGTGCGGAGCATTGGTGGCGAGCATCGCGATGTGCGACGTCCGGGACGTCGGAAGCGCGACGGTACTGCCGAGCATCATCGACGGCGGTTCGACGGCGAGAGTCTATCTCTACGACAACACGGCGGGGGGCGTCGGCATCGCGGAGAAAGTATTCGAGAAGATTGAATCGTTGTGGCAAAACGGCTTAAACATCGTCGAGTCGTGTCGCTGTCAATCCGGGTGTCCGTCGTGCGTGCAAACGGGGAGGCGCGCGCGAGAGGCGGGGTTCTCGCGGCGAGGAGCAAAGACAGTGCTCGAAGGTTTGCTCGGATCCTGGTTACGGGACGAAGGGAAACGCCGACGTTTCGCGTAGACGAAGAGATAGAATAAGTGTAACGTTGACGAAGAGATAGAACTCGTCTAACGTTGACGAAGAGATAGAACAAAAATGAAAGACCGTGGTTCTCGACTTAGCGTTTGGATGGTGCGGGACATCCGAAAACACGATTCAACGCGCGCTGACGCTGAACTGAAATGATTAGCATTGTTTTCGTTTAGGGTTTAGGGTTTAGGGTTTAGGGTTTAGGGTTTAGGGTTTAGGGTTTAGGGTTTAGGGTTTAGGGTTTAGGGTT
>MDTE01171807.1_pt1 | contig 15333 bp, 12 predicted proteins | sample 811231 | NCBI WGS metagenome assembly MDTE01 (sample SAMN05326651, study PRJNA326480) | marine metagenome | isolation source: seawater | place: Indian Ocean: Red Sea | collected 2010 | reverse complement strand
CAATGGTCTTTTCGGACAAGCCCATGCCCGCATCATGCTTGTATTCAACATCATAATGGAAGTTAGCTTCTTACCTATCAATCTCGATCGTGTTTCCAGAATTTGAATCTGTGCTCATTTGTACCAAATATTAACTTTTAACTAGTTCCTCCTCCTTGAGCCAATCATAGCCCTTCTCCTCTAGTTCAAGGGCCAGTTCCTTAGGCCCGCTACGTATGATCCTGCCCTCATTGAGCACATGAACATGATCAGGTACAATGTATTCTAACAATCTTTGATAATGAGTTATTACCAAAAATCCCCGATCCTCTGAACGCATTGCATTGACTCCCTGGGCAACAATTTTCAAAGCATCAATGTCAAGGCCACTGTCCGTCTCATCTAAAACAGCATACTTCGGCTCCAGCATCATCATCTGAAGAACCTCATTTCGCTTCTTTTCACCACCAGAAAACCCCTCATTGACAGAACGTCCTGTGAATTTTTTTTCCATCCCGAGCTGAGCCATTTTTTCATACATCTCCTGATAAAAGGCAACAGCATCAATTTCCTCACCATCAGGTAACCTTGCCTGCCTAGCTGCACGTAGAAAATTAGCATTACTCACTCCCGGAATTTCCGCAGGGTACTGAAAAGCAAGAAAAAGGCCCGCACGGGAACGCTCATCAACTTCCATTCCGAGGAGGCTCTCACCGTCAAGGAGAACATCACCGGATCCGACCTCATAATCCTGATGACCGGCCATCACTTTTGCGAGAGTGCTTTTACCTGAACCGTTCGGTCCCATAATTGCATGAACTTCTCCCTTGGGAACTGACAAACTGAGGCCATTGAGAATTTCCGTCCCATTGATACTTGCATGAAGATCCTTGATTTCCAAAGTGGACATTTATTTAGATGAAAATTAATTGGTTCTTTTATAGACTATTTTTCTGTTTTTCTTTGCGGACACATTCTGGGCACTGACCCCTGACCGCGACTTCAACTTTTTGAATCTTTGCTCCTCTGGGCAGTCGGACTGATTTGGTCGGCTCCTCCTCATCCTTCAAATCAATGTCCATTACTGTAGTACATGTTTCGCAGTGAAAATGAGCATGCGGAGCAAGATTGCCACAATATCTTGAAGGCTCCCTGTCCACATTGACCTGCTTCACAATTCCCGCCGCGGCGAGAGTATCCAAACAATTATATACCGTGGCCAATGATATGGACGGCATTCTGTCCTGTACCCTCATGAAGACTTCTGTGGCAGTCGGATGGTCACGACTATCCATGAGAATTTCATAAACGATCCGTCTTTGAGGAGTCATGCGGTGACCTCCTCCAAGATCAATACTTTTAGATGATTTTCTCTTATGCGCCGGCACTGTTGAGACCAGTACCTCGAAGCTTATTTTTATCAAGAATTATTCTAAATAATATTTCTTATTTAATCTCATCGTTCGACACCGGCACTCAAATAACTTATATTAAAAGATGAAATTAGGGATAATAGGATGCGGGAAAATGGGATCGGCCCTCGTCAAAGGTGCTGTCAGAGAAGGCTCAATTAAAGCAGATTCAGTCAACGTTTTCGACGTTATCGATTCAGCTTCAAAGAGACTCGCCGATGAAATAGGAGCCGCTATCGCATCGTCCAATGACGATTTGATAGACAGTTCAGATGCGGTCCTGCTTTGCGTCAAGCCCCAGGACACCGTGAAAATGTTAGAGGGCCTCAGCTCACCGGCCCAAAGTAAGCTATTCATCTCAATCGCTGCGGGACTCAAATTGCAGGATCTTGAAAAGTCCCTCGGTGAAAATGCACGTGTCATTCGTGTCATGCCTAATACTCCTGCCCTAGTTGGAAAGGGTGCCTCAGCGTTTTCTAGAGGAACAGGAGCAACTAATGAGGACGCCAATTTCGTTATGAATCTTCTTGGATCTGTGGGTCAGGTTCTAGAGGTTCCTGAAAAGCAAATTGATGCGATTACCGGACTGAGTGGGAGCGGGCCCGCCTACATCTATACAGTCATTGAGGCTCTTGCGGATGGGGGGGTCCTGGTCGGACTGCCAAAGGACAAGGCCCTGCTATTAGCCGCACAAACAGTCGCAGGCGCAGCTGAAATGGTAATGCAAACAGGAGATCATCCGGCCTCGCTCCGTGATCAGGTAGCCAGTCCCGGAGGAACAACTATCGCGGGGCTAGCGGCGCTCGAGTCTGGGAAATTAAGGGCCACACTGATCGATGCGGTAAAGGCCGCGACGGTCAGATCAGAAGAGCTCGGGAAAAGTTAACCCTCTGTTATGAGTGGAACCCTCTTGACAGGTTCTGACATTTTAAAGCCATAAAGGTTTGCAGCGTTTGAGCCTAGGACAGCAGCCTTATCCTCGGGTCCTATCGAATCATCTTTAAAGATAAAATCAAGGCTCTGCCTATAGGTAAAGTCCACCATGGTCCGGGGCCAGTCTGAACCCCACATTATTTTATGAAATCCTATCTTCTGCCCAGCGGACCTTAACGCATCAAGGCCACCCTTAAATGGGTAACCTTCTGAACGATAGAGCCAAATAATGCCGCCACATTCGATATATACATTTTTGTAGCGGCACAGTTCAAGTTGTCCGGGCCAACCGCCACGGTTAGGCATACCGAAATGACCAATCGCCACCTTCAGGTTCGGGAATGCTTTCATCACATTTTCAAACTCAGGGACTTGAGTCTCTCCCTCAGAAAAATCAACGGACAGGATCAATTCTTCACTTTCCATTCTTTCCCATACCGGAAAAAATCTGCGGTCATCCAAAGAGACTTTACCTAGCAAATGTCCACCACAAACTTTCAAACCCCTGAAACCACGATTAAATAAATCCCCCGCCTCATCTTGCACCATATCAGGATCAAAGAAATTAGGCAGAGCATGCATAAAGAATCTTTCAGGATGTTGCGATGCAATATCCAAAAGATAATCGTTCTGTGGACCATCCAAGTACTCCTGAACAACGACCCCAGCACTGACTCCAGCCGCATCAAACTCTGCTAAGACATATTCAGCAAGAGCCGAACAATCGACAAATGAAGCCGGCATACCCAACATTTCCTCATCACCTATACGGATCTTTCCAGAGCCAAGGGGCAGGACCGGCTGTTCATTCCTGACGCGACCTTTTATTCGCTTCCAAATATGCATATGTGCATCAATAATCATAAAAATATATTATCAAAAAATAGATCCATTCCTTATCATTGCTATAAGTTAAACCACTTGAGAATGAAAGTCGCAACCGCTATATGCTTCGCATTGATTGTTTTTCCATGTGCAAAAACAAACGCAGGGGTTGACTTCGCTCGCGATGTAAGACCCATTCTGAATGAGCATTGCACAAAGTGTCACGGAGGAATCCGGGCAAAATCCGGACTCAACCTAATCAACAAAGAAAGCGTATTCAAAGCCGCTGAGTCCGGGCTCATTCCCGTCGTGTCCGGAAACTTGGAAAGAAGCGAGTTGATCAGGCGCATTAACATCGCAGACGAGGAGGAAAGAATGCCGCCAAAGAAACCGTTAAATAAAGAACAAATAGAAACTCTTAATCAATGGGTCGTGGAAGGAGCAAATTGGCCCACTCACTGGTCCTTCAGTTCCATCAAGAAAAAACCAGAAACAAACCAAACCATTGACAGCATCATTAAAACAAACCTCAAAGATTCAGGATTATCAATTAGTCCAGTCGCGGACAAAGGGACCCTGATCAGAAGACTCTCATTGGATCTCCTTGGACTACCACCCGAACCTGAAAAAATATTATCTTTCAAATCAGATAAATCACAGACCGCATATGAAAAGTTAGTCGAAGAATTAATCAATTCCCCCCACTTCGGTGAGAGGTGGGCCAGGCACTGGTTAGACGGGGCCCGGTACGCTGACTCGGACGGTTATGAAAAGGATAATAATAGGCCGAACGCTTGGCGCTGGAGAAAGTGGGTCATCGATTCGATCAATTCTGATATGCCCTTTGATCAATTCACGATCGAACAGCTCGCTGGTGATCTTATACCAAATGCGACGCCCGAGCAGCGGCTCGCTACCGCCTTTCACCGGCAAACCTTATTTAATCGAGAAGGAGGAGTAGATGCCGAAGAAGACCGAACCAAAAGAACGATCGACCGTTCAAACACTACCGCATCGGTCTGGTTAGGACTCACTCTTGAATGCGCCCAATGCCATGACCACCCATATGATCCAATAAGCCAACGCGATTTTTATCAGTTCTATGCATTCTTCAATGATACAGATGAAAGCGAAACAGAAGTCACAAAAGGTTCTGGAGATGGCACAATGAAAGTAAGAGTCATGCGGCAAAAGGACCGTGAGACTTACATTTTCCGACGAGGTGATTTTCTTCAACCCATAAAAGAAAAAGGGGAAATTTTGCCTAAGGGGCCTGATTCTTTGCCGCCGATGACAATATCCAAAAACAAAAAACTGAACCGGCTGGATCTTTCAAAGTGGCTAGTCAATGAAAAGAATCCGCTCTCGGCAAGAGTAGCTGCCAATGACATCTGGTATAGACTCTTTGGAAAAGGTCTGACCGAACAAAAAGCTGACTTCGGTACAAGGTCGACGCCTCCCCTTCATCTCGAACTACTTGATCATCTGGCAGAAAAACTCATAGAGATGAAATGGAGCAGGAAAAGTCTAATTAAGTATATAGTCAATTCTGATACGTATCAGCAATCATCGACCCGAAGAGCAGAGTCTGATCAGATTGATCCTGCCAATCAATTATTTCACAGACAGAACCGGTTCCGTACCGAAGGAGAAATTATTAGAGATTTATTCTTATCAATATCAGGGCTCCTGAAACACAAGGTAGGTGGACCAAGTGTATTTCCTCCGATACCGAAAGGCGTGGCCGAACAAAGTTTTGCGGGAAGCTTTAAGTGGAGCACTAGCAAAGGAGACGATCGTTATCGCCGGGGAATGTACACGTTTTTCAAAAGAACTGCACCTGATCCCAATCTGATTACTTTTGACTGCCCCAACGCCAATGTAACTATAGCAGAACGAAACAATTCAAATACTCCGATCATGGCGCTAGCAACGCTAGGCAATGAAGTGTTTCATGAATCGGCTCAAGCATTTGCAAAAAGGATACTCTCAGATAAATCATGTAATAATGATCATCAAAGAATCGAATCTGCTTTTTTTCTTTGTGTTGCAAGGAAACCATCAGCTCAAGAATCCGGCAACGTCATCAAACTCCTCCAAAAGAGCCGGTCCTATTACGAAAAGAACCCGGAAGAGTCGACAAAAATAGTAGGGGCACATTCTTGCGATATGATAAACGACAATGAGACCGCTTCCTGGATCACAGTGACGCGTATCCTTCTAAATCTTGACGAAACCATCAGCCGAGAATGAACTCTTATCATCAATTCGTGAGAGACACGAGACGTGACTTTCTGACCACTGCGGCTTCAGGAATTGGAAGCGTCGCACTGCACCACATGTTATCCGAGGACCTAGTTGCAGATTCTGCCATAGAAAAAATCGATGGACCAAAACCTCATTTTGCGCCGAGAGCCAAGAACTGCATTTTCATATTTATGGCCGGGGCCCCTTCACAACTGGATCTGTTTGACTACAAGCCCAAACTCAATGAATTGAATGGTCAAAAAATGGACGCTGATCTACTGAAAGGAAAACGCTTTGCCTTCCTTCAGAAAGAATCGGCTGTCCTTATGGGATCTCCAAGAAAATTCAATCAGCATGGCGAATCAGGAATGTGGTTCTCTGATCTTCTTCCGAGAACAGCAACATGTGCAGATGATATCTGCATGGTTCGATCAATGCACACCGATCAGTTCAATCATCATCCGGGACAATTGCAAATGCAATGCGGTGAAGCGCGGTTCGGCCTTCCATCAACCGGGTCATGGTTGAATTACGGACTAGGCACGGAAAACAGAAATCTTCCAGGATACATCGTATTGACTGCAGGCCGAGGATCGAGCGGAGGGGCTACCCTGTGGCAGAGCGGGTTCCTCCCGTCAAATTATGCTGGAGTTCAGTTCCGCAATGGCACGAACCCACTACTGAATCTTAAGAATCCGAAAGGACTCCCCACCGAACTTCAACGCGCGGGCCTCGACTCACTAAAATCACTCAATGAAGCCCGACACAACATAAAAAAAGATCCTGAAATTTTAAGTAGAATTGCCAACTATGAATTGGCCTTCAGGATGCAATCCGCCGCGCCTGAACTTGTTGATCTATCAAAAGAGAAAGCCAAGACCCTTGATGCATACGGAGTCAACAGAGCACTGCCAAAGGGAGGAGGACGCGGCAAAGGCAACGGAAACGCATATGCCGATTTTTCTAGGAATTGTTTATTGGCAAGACGAATGGTCGAGAGGGGCGTCCGCTTCATCAATATAATTCATGCCTCATGGGATCATCACTCCAATCTTAATTCAGAACTTCAGTTCAATGCCGGAATGTCAGATCAACCCGTAGCGGCACTCATCAATGATCTGAAAGAGAGGGGCCTCCTCGATGAAACTTTAATCGTCTGGGCAGGCGAATTCGGCAGGACCCCTCTAGGGGAAAATCGCAGAGGAAGAGAAGCAAATACTGGCAGGGACCATCATCCGAACGCCTTCACTATATTCATGGCCGGAGGAGGCGTTAAGGGAGGACTGACTTATGGAAGCACTGATGAAATAGGATGGGCGCCCGAAGAGAACCCGGTTCATGTTAATGACTTTCAAGCCACATTATTACACCTCTTCGGTCTGGATCATGAGAAACTCACGTACCCGCATTCCGGATCCGAAAGAAGACTCACAAGTATTACCCGCCAGTCCAGAGTGGTCCGTGAACTTTTCGCCTAATTAATCGTTATTCTTGCAATTTCCTTTCGGTTCGCAGCTAGCTGGTAGCAGCTGAAAGTGCCTGATCAAGATCAGCCAAGATATCATCAACATGCTCAATGCCTACAGACAAGCGAATGAGTTCGGGAGTAATGCCACCTTCTGCCTGCTGCTCAGCATTTAACTGGGAGTGCGTCGTGGTAGCAGGATGAATAGCGAGACTCTTAGCATCGCCAACATTCGCAAGGTGAGAAAACAACTCACAACTTTCAATGAACTTCTGGCCAGCCTCGGCACCACCCTTGATACCAAAAACAACCATTGCACCGCCCTTGCCCTTGAGATACTTCTGGTTCTTCTCAAACTCAGGATCAGATTCAAGACCAGGAAAACGAACCCACTCCACTGAATCATGATCCGATAAATGCTCTGCTACTCTCTTTGCATTTTCGCAATGACGCTCCATCCTCAGAGGCAGGGTCTCTATGCCTTGAAGGAACATCCATGAATTATCAGGCGAAATACAAGCGCCCAAATTGCGTAAAGGAACAGTACGCATTCTTAAAATATAAGCCAAAGGAGCCAGCATATCAGGCAAGTCATGGCCCCATCTAAGACCATGATAGGACGTGTCAGGCTCATCAAATAATGGATGCTTGCCAGCTGACCAGTCAAATCGACCACTGTCAATAACTACGCCTCCGATGCCCGTTCCGTGACCCCCAAACCATTTGGTCAGTGAGTGCACTACGATGTCAGCACCGTGAGCAAGAGGATTAGTTAAGTAAGGAGTTGAAAAAGTGGAATCTACAACTAATGGGACCCCACACTCCTTTGCATGAGATGCTATTCCTTCCAAATCAGCGACTTCGAGTGCCGGGTTAGAAACTGTCTCAGTAAAAAACGCACGGGTCTTATCATCAGCGGCGGCCGCAAAATTGGCAGGGTCCTGTGAATCAACAAAACGAACTTCAATACCTAAAGAGGGAAGTATATCGTTGAACTGTGTATAGGAACCACCGTAGAGGTTACGGGCAGAGACAATATTATCACCTGCAGAGGCCAGATTAATAATTGAATAAAAAACTCCCGAAGTACCGGAAGCGAGTCCAAGTCCAGCCATCTCATGCGCCCCTTCCAGTAAAGCAACACGCTTTTCCAGCACGTCTGTGGTTGGATTCATTAAGCGGGTATAAATGTTTCCTAATTCCTTGAGGGCAAAAAGATTCGCAGCGTGTTCAGTCGAATCAAAAACAAAAGAAGATGTCCGGTAAAGTGATACGGCCCGTGCCTTGGTCGTTGGATCAGGCGCATGACCACCGTGCAAACATAGAGTGTCAATTTTCATGGGCGCGAGAAATACTGCAATTAACAACGAATTACAAGTTTATCTGATCAAATTTTAGCAGATATTACAGAAGATCTCTTAACAATCAGAGCTACCTAGATAAAAAAAGACAAACTTTGAGCAATTTAGCGTTTAACTATATAAGCAATTGTAGAAAACGCGTCTTATAGAATATATTACGATACAGCAAATTATGAAAACGACTCAATTAATTATGTTCATGGCACTGTCCTTTGTTCTGGGACTGGGAGTCATGGCCCTACTCAGAACGGATAAGGAAAGTCAAAAAGCAACCTCTTCCAATCAAAGCTCTTCGGAAATCGAAAATAAGGACAAGAAGACCGGTTCCAATTCAAGTACATCAAATCTGATCAGCAACGTCCCGAGCAAACCGAAAAATACACCATTTAAAATAAATGAAGATCCGGAAGATGAGGAGCCTGAAGGGCCAGAAGAAGCATTCGCTCAACTCCTGAACAGTCCCGAGGCAAGGAAATTAATGAAGGGTTTTGCTGGAGCCATGAGCAGAGGAGCTGACAGAATGATTTCCTCAGAAGTAGAAAAACAAAAAGAAAAGCTCGGTCTCTCTGACGATCAAGCCGAATCAATTCAAGGCAAATTAGTCAGCATGGTTCAAGATGAAACGAAACGGTTCCAGAGCCAGCTCGATGACGAGAACCGGTCTTTCGGTGAAATTATGGAATCTCAGGGCGAGTTCTGGTCACAAAACGAACCGAAAATTGATGAAATAATGAAGGCAGAACTTAATGATGATCAGTACGCACTTTATGAAAGGGAACAGCTCGTTGAAAAAACGAACCGCGTTCAGAGACAGGCAACTTCAGAATTAGATAGATTAAACAGGACCTTAGAGCTGACTGAGGAACAAGAAGATCAGGTCTTTGGCATACTGGTACAGAAATCCTCAGAGTATGATGAGTCGATGGCCATCGAAGGAATCTCAGCAACCTTGCCCGAATCAGCAAATGCAGAAGACATTTCAAAAGAAGATGCGATCCGTTCAGTTCTAAATGCTGATCAGACAGAAAAATATAATGAAAGACTCGAGAATGGTGGATTCGGACGTCGCGGAGGATGGGGCCGCGGGCAATGGAACCGCCGGGGAGGTTTCGGAGGATAGAATATCCTAAATAATAAGCTTTTTAGAAAAAGACCTTAATGGCAAGGATCGCTACAATGTTAGTGACCTTTATCATTGGATTAATAGCAGGTCCCGAAGTGTCCTTGTAAGGGTCCCCCACAGTGTCACCGGTAATTGAAGCGGCATGAGCTTCTGAACCCTTTCCTCCATAAGCTCCATCCTCAATCATTTTCTTAGCATTGTCCCAAGCTCCTCCGGCCGCAGTCATTGATAATCCCACAAACAGACCAGTTACGATAGTACCAACAAGGACACCACCTAGCGCTTTATAAGATAGGGCCGGAATGGCAGAGACAACAAAAACGACAACGACAGGTAAAAGGGCCGGAATTATCATCTCCCGAAGGGCTGACTTTGTCACAATGTCCACGCATCTGGCATATTCGGGTTCGTCCTTACCTTCCATGATTCCAGGGCGTTCACTGATCTGACGCCTGACTTCGGCGACCACAGCACCGGCCGCACGTCCCACCGCATCCATGCTCAAAGCCGTAAAAATAAATGGCAATAAACCGCCAATGAACATCCCAATAATCACTTCGGGATCCTTAAGCGAAAATGTCACTGTCTGTTTTATATGATCTTCTAATTCGAGAAAATAAGAACCAAAGAGGACCAACGCAGCGACACCTGCGGATGCAATAGCGTAACCTTTCGTTACTGCCTTCATCGTATTACCGACAGCATCAAGCGCGTCAGTCCTTTCACGAACGATCGCAGGCAAGTCACCCATCACAGCAATGCCTCCAGCATTATCTGTTATCGGACCAAAAGCATCTAGGGACACGATAATTCCAGCTAAGGCAAGCATGGCCATTACAGCAATAGAAATCCCATACAAACCAGCCAATGAATGGCTAATCCATATCGCAGCACAGATGAGAGCTACCGGAAGGCCCGTTGCCATATTCCCAACACCAAGTCCCGCAATGATGTTAGTCGCGTGGCCTGTCTGGGAAGCCTTGGCAATTTTGTTCACGGGCCTGTACTGCGTCGCAGTGTAATAATTTGTGATAAGAACAATCGCAAACGTCATAACGATCCCAACTAATGCACAACCAAACAAATCAAGGCCGCTATATGTACCACTCTTCATTTCAAGCCCCCCTTCGGGCACTATCCATGTGCAAGCAGGCCAATAGACCAAAGCTGAAAACAAAGAAGCAACAAATACCCCCTCCATGAGGACCCTAGCGGCACCTGCTCTGCGAAAATTAACCCAAAGCACACCAAGTATAGAACCAATGATGGCAATGCCTCCTAGCAAGAATGGTAATGTCAACGCTGCGGCCTGAGCTCCTTCAATGGAAGTATTTAAAGTGCCCAATAATAATGCTCCGATGAGGCTCACTGCATATGTTTCAAAAACATCCGCAGCCATTCCCGCACAGTCACCCACATTATCACCTACATTATCTGCAATGGTTGCGGGGTTACGTGGATCATCTTCATCTAGTCCCTGCTCAATCTTACCTACCAAATCAGCACCGACATCCGCGGCCTTCGTGTAAATGCCGCCGCCTAGCCGCGCGAACACGCTGATGAGACTAGCACCAAGAGCCAACCCAACTAAGCTGTCCACTACCGCCTTCGGATCGTTAGGACTGATTTTTCCCATGACTAGATAGAAAATACCGACCGACAAAAGGGCCAGTCCAACTACCAAAAGACCAGTCACAGCGCCTCCATTGAAAGCAACATTTAGTGCTTTGTGTTCATCTTCAGTAGCGGCCTGAGTGGTCCGGACATTCGCCATAACAGCAATCCGCATCCCTATGTATCCGGCCGCTAATGAAAAAATCGCACCTATCAAAAATCCAACAGGCATAGAGCCATGAACTTTTTCGGCCTGCGACATAAGAAACAGAACCAGAGCAATGCCCAAAGAAATAATACTAATAGTCCTCACCTGGCGGTTCAGGTAAGCCTTTGCTCCGTCCTGAATGGCACCTGCCACTTTTTGCATCAGTTCTGTGCCAACGGACTGTTTAACAACTGAACGAATCAAAAGAATGGCAACGACAAGTCCTATCGCACCCAATACAAGTGAAATTGGTATGCCGCCATCGACAAGAAAGTTTGCTAGTATCGAAAACATTTGCTTAATCAATCCTAATAGAGTGGATCTTAAATACTCCATCGTAGATCTTTTTCAAACTCCTTCAGAAAAAAACCTAATATTATTATAAATCGAAATATCGAAACAATATCTCCACCTTGCCCATTTTTATATTTAGGTTATCTTAAATATTTATTTTATTTAATCTATAATAAGCTTTGCAAACGAAGACCCGCCTCATCCAATACTCTCAAACTCTCATTATCGTTTGGTTTTTCTGTCTAAAATTTGCAGATGCAAAAACAGTCATCTTAGATGCCGGGCACGGAGGAAAGGACAAAGGCGCTCACTGGTACGGTATTTCTGAAAAAACTTTAACTCTTGATGTCGCAAAACGAGTCGAATCTCTATTAAAGAAGAAAGGGATCACGGTCGCAATGACTCGCAAAACAGATCGATTCATATCAATCAAAGACCGGGCATACCTAGCCAATAAGTATTCAGATTCTATCTTCGTAAGCATTCACTTCAATGCGCACACAAATTCCTCGGTGAAGGGGATCGAAACGTTTTATATTAGCTCAAAAGGAAAAAAACTGGCCAAGAGCATTCAGAACCGTTTAGCCAGACGCATTAATACCAATGATCGCGGCAGTAAAAAATATCATTACGCAGTCTTAACTAAAACGAAAGGTGTAGCTGCTCTCGTCGAATGCGGCTTTATTAGCAATCGGTGGGAGGGGACCAGATGTGCCTCGAGCTGGTTCAGAGACATTTTGGCCCAAGAAATTGCTAGTGGAATCGCCTCATATTGTAATAATAGCTAAGAATATTACCCGTGCTTGACATAAGCAGAATAAAAGAGAATCGATTATTATGGAAAATGCCGTCGAGAAACACCTCTACGTCATCATGTGGCCGAACTATGCTCTAGTAGCTTCGAACCTGCCACCGGATGAATTTGGAAAACACTATACCCTTGGTAGCTCACGCTACTTCCATGGTCAGGTCATCTTTGCTGAGATTGATATTAATTATAGGCATGATTTCCTTAACATAGATAAATACATTGATGAGGTTAAGCCCGACGCATCAGGGGCACCAAAACGAACCAAATTTTTGGCAACTTACAGGGTTCTTGAGCACATTGATCTTTCTGCATTCAAGGAACTCTATGTCACATCGACGATCGGCAAAACACTAAGATTGGAAAGTGCACCTTATGAAAAAGAACATGACCCAGGCTATCTAAGGACCTTCCAAGAACTTGCACCAATGAGATCGATCGTTCTTTCCTGGATGACACCCCTAGAATTTGGCGAACACATCACTGATCCCAATCAGCCGAAATCGGCTCCTAAAGTTTTATTCAATCAGATCGATTTTGATATTGATGAGTTCCTCACAGAACTCGAAGCAGATCCTTTCCACAAATCTCCTATACCCAACGTCCACGCACATAAACTCCGCGAACAAATTCTTGAGGCAAAATCAAAACCTGAAAAGGGCCTAAAAGGAATCAGCTTGGACGCTGCTTTCGGACGGATCCCCTTCACAAAACACCGCACCGGTTTTTGGATAGCTCATCACAAAGAATTACTATTTTTCCCCATACCAACGATAGAGCAACTCAAAGAAGAGCACTGGGATTGGTACAAGTCTCTCGATTGATAGATCTGAGATTATTTAGTGAGCCGCGACCTTACCGGTCTTTGGCTGACCGATAGACGACAATAATTCGCCAAACCAGGGCTCATCAATATCAAATGGTTTGCCACCAGCGATCCTTTGAAAATCAATGATCGACATTTTCCCCTGATTGTCAGCATCCAGACCAGCGACTCCGCTCTGTCCAGCTAACGCTGCTGTAGCTGCTGCAGCGGCGCTTTTCTTTATCAGTTCAAGGTCCTTTTCATTTGGCCTTGCTGCTCGTGCAAAATAACCGCTCTTCTGCACCAATACTTTATCAGCTGAAAGAGAATCCTTAAGCCTCGCAGCGAACCATTTCCCAGGATTCAGCTCGTCGAGCCTCACGTGACCAAAAGCGTCCCTCCGCAATTCTTCTCCAGCTGCCTCTTTTTCGCGAATAATAGCATCGGTTCCCGCACCCTCGCTTAAAAAAATATTCACACAGTCATTATCGTCCATGAGCCGATTGAGTCGAACGAGCTCGGATTCAAGATCGAGTTCCATTTCCGGGATCCAGACCGCATGCACATCCCACCTCTCTCTACACACATTAATTTCAGGCAACCACCTATAATCATCCAATCGCTTCCTATAATCACTAGCCGCGGCAGCCGTGAGCCATCCACAATGACGCCCCATTACTTCGTGAATTATGAGCTGACGCGTACTCGTGGTGTTCTCATTTGCAACATTCTCAAAAAATAATGCACTTTGCTCTGCTGCTGTCCATGCGCCAAGTGTCTGATCAATTGGGAAAACATCATTATCGACTGTCTTGGGCAGACCGACGACTGTCAGACCATAACCATTATCCTCCAAATACTTTGCCAAATCCGCAGCAGTCGTATTCGTGTCATCTCCGCCAATCGTATGCAGGATATCAACATCATCAGTCTTAAGTTGCTCAGCTGCAATCTGCAGAGGGTCATCCCCCTCATTGACCAGACCCCTTTTCGTGCAGTCCTTAACATTGGTTAACTTCACTCTACTGTTTCCAATGGCACTGCCGCCAAAATTAAAAAGAACATCATAATTTTTTTTCACCTCTTCGCTGAAGGTAATGGACTTCCCCAGAAGAAGTCCCTGGTACCCGTTAAGATATCCTATCAGTTTGGCATCAGGAATAAGTTCATTGTACCGCTCAATTAGAGCACCAATGGATGAAGATAAGCAGGGAGCAATGCCTCCAGCAGTTAAGAATGCGATTTTCTTTGACATATTAATTGGATCTTTCTACTTCAAATTTGCTAGTAAATCCGTGCAGATTAGCCGTCTTTTTGCCATGCGCAAGCTTATGCATCTACCTAACCTTGACGCGAAGGGAACAAACCACTAACTTCGCGGCCAATATGCCTATAGCAACCCCATCACAATTCGCAACCATGTTAGATGCCGCCCAAGAGGGTGGTTACGCCTATCCAGCCATTAATTGCTCAAGTATCACAACACTAAATGCAGCGTTAAAAGGATTCGCGGACAATAAATCTGATGGTATCATTCAGTTCTCAACTGGTGCCGGACAGTTTGCCTCTGGATTAAATAATAAAGACGCAACAAAGGGCACTATTATTCTTGCAGAAGCAGCTCATGCTCTTGCAGAACAATATGACGTCCTCATTGGACTTAACACTGATCACTGCCAACCTGAAACTGCAGAATCCTTTCTAGATCCATTAATTGAGGCGACCGCAGCTAGAAGGGCAAAAGGAGAAAATAACCTATTCCAAAACCATATGCTCGATGCGTCTATTCTCCCGTTAGATGAAAACATGGCCATTTCGCAAACCTATTTGAAGAAATGTGCAGAGCACGAAATCATTCTTGAAGTCGAAGCCGGGGTCGTGGGCGGTGAAGAAGATGGAGCCGCTGGATCAGAAGACACTCCTGACGAGGACCTTTATACCACTCCTGAGGACATGGTTGCTGTTCATGAAGCCTTGGCTGATCTTGGACGCTTTACTTTTGCTGCCACGTTCGGCAACGTTCATGGCCATTACAAACCCGGCGCAGTAAAACTCAAACCGGAAATATTGAAAGATGGCCAAAGTGCTGTTCAGGAAAAGTACGGGGACACATCAGAATTTGATCTCGTTTTCCATGGAGGATCCGGAAGCCTCTTGTCAGAGATAAGAGAAACCCTTGACTACGGAGTAGTAAAAATGAACGTGGACACGGACACTCAGTACGCTTTCACCAGACCCATAGCTGGACACATGCTCAGT
>MDTE01152990.1_pt1 | contig 15333 bp, 11 predicted proteins | sample 811231 | NCBI WGS metagenome assembly MDTE01 (sample SAMN05326651, study PRJNA326480) | marine metagenome | isolation source: seawater | place: Indian Ocean: Red Sea | collected 2010 | reverse complement strand
ACATCTTTTTCAGTTTGTTTCTTCTCCTTAGGAACGTATTCACTAGCTTTACGTTGTTGCTCCACCAACCATGGTCCATGAACAGGATCGTTATCGTACCGATGAGGGGCTACAGACATAGCGAGAAGTTCCTTTGCAAATTGATAGAACGAATCATTACCTTGTGCTTTTGCTATTTCATCCCGAATACGTCTGTGCGATTCGATACATTTTCCACAACGATCACTCCCACTTTCATCAGGTTCATCACACCATAGACAACATGCTTGGAACCCCATGTCTTTCATTGCTCGCCTTGGCATTGACATGGTGCTCAACGAACCCTAGTTGTTCAAACACATGAACTCTCGTACAACGCGAGCGAGGATTCAAAGAAGACCATTGTATGAGGTGACTATGGTTCGAGATTCTAGAGCAGACATCCTCGAATCAAATCCTTTTTCGAATTCACACCAGAAAATACATCGCGTTCATTCAGGTCAACAATCAAGACCAACTTCACCAATAAACAATTTTTTTCGTGTAATGTCCCAAACAAAACCAACCTTACACAAGGGAGGAATTTGGCACTTCAGTGATGAAGAGAAAAGACATCTTTTGTATGCTACTGGTGCATTTACACTTGCTCTTGGATTTATGGCTGCAGGGGGCCTTGGTGGACTTTCAATAAATGGCCCATCAACCTGGATTCTCCAAATTTTACTCTCAATGCCAATCATGCTTATAGCAGTAGGACCCGCATTTGTTCTTCATGAAATAGGACACAAAATTATTGCAAAAAAGAACGGTTGTTGGGCAGAATTTAGGGCGGATCCGAAGGGTCTTCAATTCGGAGTTCTAATTTCCCTATTTCTTGGGATTTTATTCATGGCTCCAGGAGCAGTTATGGTTGCAGGTCTTGTCACGCGCCGACAGAACGGCCACATTGCTATTGCAGGACCTTTAGTCAATCTTGGATTGTTTGTGATTGGAATTCCACTAGGAGCATTGCTATTCATGCTTACCAATGCCCAAGATTTCAGTTCCGTTGGCTATTTGCAAGATGGCGCACTTATCTGGCAGTCAATGATTTACGATATCGTTCTTTATTGGATTGGTGCAAATCTCATACTTGGTTTGTTCAATATGATCCCGCTGGGGCCACTTGATGGTGTAAAAGTCAAAGATTGGAACAATGGTGTTTGGTGGGGACTTTTCCTAGTCTTTTTGTCACCAATTATCATTTATTTTACAACACCATACTCACCAATGACTCTCGTCATCTGGCTATCCAATCTAGTTTAATCAAAGACCGTGGATTTCCTTGGACTTATCATGACTCCAGTGGTAACACAATCGAAGTAAGTTAAGATAATGGCCTTGTCCATCCTTTGTCATCTTTTCATGAAGTGGTTCATTACTCATGAACATGTCTCCCCAAACGTTTGCGGAAGTACCCTTCTTACCCTTTGGTAGGTCAAAGACTTCGTTCGTTGTTGGCTCCAACAAATTCTTCCAGACAATTGCAGGGTTCACAGCCATTGTAACTTCGACGATGATTTCATCTTCGTTGAGACCGGTTCCAGTTTGCCAGGATTCATCACCCATATCAGCAAGGAACGGTAGACACAAGTCAATAATTGAAAGTCCTGTCATTGGATCTGCACCAGTCATTTGACCGTATGCTTCACGCATTCGTCCACGGTCAGCTCCTCGAGCACCAGTGATCATTCGCAACTTGTCAATTGAGGTTGGAACAAGGAATCGAATATCTGTGTAGTAAACAAGGGCTTGTTCACTACTTCCTGCAGGAGCAAAGATGTGTGCGAACGGCTGTGCCCCACTTGTTTCACCAAGCATATCCATTGGGAACAACGTCTTGAGTGCATTTGTAGCAACAGATTGTACAACACGACGAATCAATCGTTCTGGAGCAGCGGAAACATCATTGAAGGATTCCATGTACTCATCGAGGTTGAGGATATCATATCCACGTACTGCAAGAATCGAGTGGACGTTCGGCCCGAGTATCTTGTCACCACCAATCATTGCTTGGCTGATCCATCGAGCACCCTTAGCAAAGTCACTTGCTGTAACAAGGTCAGCATATGCCTTGTAACGGCGAGCTACACGGTTCATGAAGTCAGCTTGGTCGAGCTTAGTGAAGACCGTGGCAGCATAGTTTGACTTGAGTGCGTGGTCTGCAACTTGGCTTGCATTGACACATGTCAAGAGGTTTCCTTGGTCATGTGGATAGAGCAACAATCTTCGACGCTTTGCAGCGCCACCAAGAGAGCCAACCTTTGGATCGGTCAAAAGGTAGCCGAGACAAGCAGTAACTTCAAACAAACGAGCATACTTATCTTCATCACTTGCATTCTTAATCCACTCATCAAGACCTGGCTCAATACAATGGAATTCGAGAGGAACCATCTCTGAACCAGCTCCGAACATTTGTCGGACAGTTGAAGAGGACATCATACCCATCATTGTGTACAATGATGTTTTTCCTGTTGTGAGGTAAACGTCAGTAATTCCTTCTTCACCGAAAGAGATACGTCGATCAGGTAAGTTCACCAAGAGATTGAATGCAGTAGCCGTATCTCGGTTTCCATCAACCGCAGGATGAATCCATGTCGTTGGCTTTGTCATCAAGTAACCACTTGCATCTTTACCGAATCCAGCAGGTGAATATCGAATCCATCCCAAACGGTTGTTGAACGCAACACCACGGTGCATCAACGAAGGATAGTAGACCTTGTCTTGTGGATCAGAATCTGGTACAACTCCGCGGTGACCAAGGCCCCAAAGAATGGGTTCCCACTCAGCAACACCATCGTCTTCTCCACCATCACCAAGGAACGGATGTCCACTTGATACGGTTTCTCCTGTTAACATGGAACCGCCCAATCGCTCTTCATCACCTGTTGAACAGAAAAAGAAAGTTTGTGTTGTGACAAGTTGCTTCGGCGTCCACATGTTTGCATTGACAACCGTCTTCTGCTTGAGGAAATCAGAAAGTGTACTAATTCGACGTTCGAACTTAAACCGTTCTGATTCAATCCAAGTGGAGCCGAGAATAAGGTTCGTGTTCAATAATTTTGGTCGACCAGGCCCGATATATCTCGAACGTGGATCTCCCTTCGTATCATCAGTTTCGTGAATTGGTTCCCACGGACCTTGCATTGGAATGTATTTGAGAAACTCTTCATGGTCAAATGGCATTTTTTGTGCTTCTTTGACAGCGTCTTCTACCTTGTCCATGAGTTGAACATAAGTTTCGGTCGGAGTGATTCGACCACTTTCTTTGAATTGCTTATGCGATACTGCTCGGTGTTCCCACATTTTTCTTCACCTCAAAATTTCCTCTTTTTTGCTGGAGGTTTTTCCTCTTCTGCCGGCGCATCATCCTCAGAGGAATCTCCGCCTTCGTTCTCAGGCACTTCTTCCTCTTCTTCAATACTACCCTCGCCTTCAGATGTCGTCAACTCTTCAGATTCTTCCTCATCAGAACTCTCTTCTTCAGAACCTTCATCGTCATCATCAGATTCAATATCATCCATCATCACATCGACAACTTCGTCAATTTCTTCATCTTCTCGAGGAATCGAATCTTCAATATCACTTGAACCATTTCGGGGAATCATAAGTTGTAGGATAATCCCCAAGGTTCCCGCTACAGCTCCAAGACCGATGATAGCCCCATCATTGACTCGCTGAGTATCATTTGGATCGTCGTTGGTTTCCATACCAGTTACTGGTGGAACTTCACTCCCAGTGACATTTGTTACGATCTCGACAGCAGCCCATGCCGCAAAAATCAACATAATAATCGAAAGCAAATTCGCAGTGGAGGCGTTCGTTTTGACCCAACTCGTAAAGGGCGTTTGACCATCTTCCATAACAATCCCTCGCGACGTTTGCATATAACTTGTGTGCCTTTAATAAAGAAATAATTAGCAATCAACTATCTAAGTACGCGTTTCTTATTGGATCTTGATCAAGATGGAAAAACGAATATGTAGCCCACCATGTGATAGTATCAAGAGCATCAACAAGATTACTCGTTCCACTCTGCTCTTCGCCGTAGTCTTTACCTGTCGTATCCATCCAATCAATCATTTCATCCACTGTGTCACAAGTCTGATGATAACACCAATAACCGTCAACAAGGCCTCCAAAACCCATCGTAACCGTACCTAAATTGTCTTGAAAAGTGGCATGATCTGAACGAGCGGTTGTGTCCTCATAAACAATAATTTCAGGCCGATCCTTCGCCATCCAATCATCAACTTTCCATGTTTCTGCATCATATCCCACTCCAAGTAGAGGCGACATTTGTTCTTCTACACCAATAGCATCTGAACCAATCCACATAGCAAGACCGACCATTCCAGGTTGATTCATTACATCGTGATCGAGACTTGGCCCAATGTAGACTCGCATAGGCCATACCTCCTCATCTTTAGGATAACCATCAGGATCAACCTCTGGTTGCGGATCGCAGTTTCCTTCTCCACCACCATGACCGTTACCACATGGGGCCCCACCACCACCTGGCCAATTCACACCAGCCATATCGAGGTTGACGTAATTAGTTACTTCTACATCAGGATTTTCATTCTTAACCCATTCATCAGTCCAGAAATCACTTCCCCGTTTTCCACCTTCTTCACCAGACCAGAGACAGAAAACCATTGTGTTTCGGGTGCTGAAATCTGCCATTGCTTCAGCTACAGTGAGGACCATACTCGTGCCAGCAGTGTTATCATAAGCACCCACTCTTGTTCCATAGGTCCTTCCAAAAATATGGGGATCAAGCATACCTCCATTGATCGGAGGAGCGATGTCGAAGTGGGCGCCAAAAACCATCCACTTGTCAGGATTAACTTCTCCCCATCGATATCCACAAACGTTGTATGCTTCAGGATTTATTGCATCGGTTTCTGTTGATTCATAAACGAAACGTTGAGAAATAACTTCAAGCCCAAAATTTTCCATCGTTTGAATCAGATATTGGGCCGCATCTTCATAGGCAGCATTTCCTTGTCCAGCCCAACGGTCAAGATAACCTACCGCACCATCGGCAAGATCTGTTGGATCGGGCGTCTCATCCGAAATCACGTTGATGTAATTAAAGACGGTTCGACCATCGACCATACCTGTTGAATGACGGCCCCCCTGCGCTTCGGAAAACCCGGGCGCCTTAGGCCGTTCAATTGAAAGAATGATTGGTGTAACAACACCTCCATTCATATCAGATACCTGCACTGTATCCAAACTACCATTTTCACCAATAGCTCGAGAGATTCCCTGTGAATTTTTATCCCCATGACCTCCACGTTCCCACCATGTCTTCCAAGATTCGTTGAGTTCACGAATCGGCCAGTTTTCACGCCCATAATCTCCAAGCAAAACAACAGCTGTATCGGTTCGAGGCGGTGCAAGAACGGTGAGCAAGACACTTTCACCTGCTTTGAGATCGACCACAGTTGAATTCTGAACAAAACCTGTATCAGGATTCATCATCAAGTATGGGACAAAAGCAGAGAGATCACGCTCTGCAGATATCGTGAGACCTTGAAAGATTCCTCCAATGAGCGTTTCAGGAGTGATGGAAACATCATTTTCACCAATTTGCCCGTTATCGTCTCCTTCTCCAAAGCAACCAGAGAGCGGAGCGAGCATCATGATGCACACGAGACCGAGTGCCCGACGTGCATCTCTCCCCATGATTCAACGCAAACCGTCTCTCTATCTCAATACTTTGCTTGAAAACATAACCAACAACCATTGTCATGAGGCGAACATCTAAACAGGTGGCAGAGAAAAACGAACCATGGATAAGGAGTCTTCATCAGTACCGCCTAAGTCTGTGATTATCTCTCCAGGTGTTGTACAGAATGATACCAAACTTGCAATCCAATCAGAACATGGCGCAGATAACACAGAATCTTCCGAATCCATCAACAACTACCATCGTATTCGTTCACAAAAACCAGATGTGAGGCTATCTGTTATTGGTTTGGTTTTTTTCCTTCTCCCGTTTTTGATATTGTTTTTCAGTGATGACGTATTGGAACCAATTCCAATTTGTTGTTTTTTTCTTTTCATCGCCGTTGTATTGTTCACCATCAACTCAGCACAGATTACAAATTGGAATAAGGAGATGACAAAAGCACGAAAACAGATTGAAATCACAGAAAAAATCCCTTATCCTGCAGTCAATCAATGGCCTCAAGTTGCAGGGCTTTTTTGCCTCATTGGAGGCTTTATTACAGCAGATTATGATGGGCTTTTTCTCCTTCTAGGGGGTATCGCTTGTTTGGGATTCGTGCTTTATTATCAATTTCTCATATCCCGACGAGACAAAGCATTTGACGCAGTTGTCGACCAACTGAAGTGACGGAACCTCGGAATCAAACCATCCATCTTTACCTCAAAGTAGGCGATGAATTGATGAAGCGAGGGGGCAACATCGGTGTATGGAAGAAGGGGTAGAGACTACAAATCGATCCCAAATTCGTAAGATTGTCGATTCAGAGCAATTCAACAACATCGTTTTCATAGCCATTCTTGCTAGTTCTATTTCGATTGGGTTTGAAACATACGATTGGGGAGAAGGCGGAAATAAATTTCTGGTTTATCTCGATTGGTTTTTCATGACAATTTTCGTTACAGAAATACTGTTTAGGATTTATGCCATGCGCTTTGATTTTTTCAAAGATCCTTGGTGTATTTTCGATTTCATCATTGTAGGGATTGCTCTTTTCCCGTCAACCGGCGTGTTTAGAGTCTTCAGGGTATTTAGAGTTCTACGAGCGTTTCGTCTAGTCTCTCGAATTCCAGAATTAAAATTGGTTGCAGAGTCATTGATTTATTCCGTTCGGGGGCTGACAGCAGTTGCAACACTTCTTATGGTCGTCATTTACGTATTTGCAGTTCTTTCAACAGTTCTTTTCCAAAATTCAGGAACCGAAGGAGCAATTTATTTCGGAACACTTGGAAAGTCACTCTATTCACTCTTTCAAGTAATGACACTAGAATCATGGTCAAATGGAATTGTTCGTTACCTTATCGACGAAGAAGGATGGTGGGTCGGCTTTTACTTTGTCGTGTTCATTTTTATGACAACATTCACGTTCCTCAACATGTTTGTCGCTATCTTTACCAATACTGTTGTTGCACTGGAAGCTGATTCAGAGGAAGGAATCAATAGTGAAATCCGAAAAATACAGTCCCAACTTGATGTGTTGGTTGATGAAATCAAACAGTTACGAAAAGGAATTGAAGAAGAGTGATTACCACGCCGAATCGAAGATAGAAACATCATCTTTGAACGATTTGAATTCAAGATGATTTCCCGCTGGATCGACAATGAACATCGTAGCTTGCGATCCGGGCTGATCTTCATATCGAGTGTAGGGGCCTATAGCAAATTGAACACCGCTTTTGGCAAGTTTGTCTTTGAGTCGATACCAATCGTTCCATTCCATAACGAGACCAAAATGCATGGCGGGGACTTGCTTTCCATCGACTGGGTTGGTCGATAGTTCAGGCATCCTTGGTACCAAATGGGCTACAATTTGATGACCAAAGAACTTGAACACACACGATTCTTCTTTCTCTCGACCTGTTGTACAACCGAGTACGTTAACGTAGAATTGCTTCGCTTCTTCCATATCATCAACTGGAAAAGCCAAGTGAAAAGGCCGTAGTTTCTTTGGTGGAGAGTAATCCGTACCACAACTACGACAGATGTCGTTTTCGTCCCAATCACACTGTCGAATACAACCAGCCAACCCATCACTTCCATTTGACTGAGCAGCCAATGGAATCCGTTGATTGGACTTCGGGGGTTGATCCAGCAAGCATTGCATCGATGGCATCCTTCAACTCACTGGTCGTAACTTGTGTCGGGTCCCTTGGGTTGTCATCCATTCGACCGTGATATGTGACAACACCATCACCATCGAGTAGGAAAAACTCAGGTGTACGCTGGGCTCCCCATGAGGTTGCAACATCTTGTGTAGCGTCGTGTAGATACGCATATGGCATTCCTTTATCAGCTCGCTTGACCATGTTCTCAAAAGAATCAACAGGGTAATTGTCAGGATCGTTTGAATTGATTCCAACAAACCCAATACCATTGGCGTTGCAATACTCTGCCATGTTGTTCATACGGTCAATACTTGCGATTACGTATGGACAATGATTGCATTCAAAAACAATGACACAACCATTTTTCTTCATTGATTGAGAGAGGGTTGAATGTTTATTTCCGACGTTTTGATTTGCATTTTGAAGATGAAAATCAGGTGCTTTATCTCCGATGTTAAGTGGCATAGATTCCCCTAACTGAGGTTGTTGATATGTGTTCGCTTATGTTCACGTCGTGGCCAGTTGTTGTTCACATTGTTTCAATCGTTGTCGGGCAAGTGGATGGTCAGGTTCCAAAGCAAGCACACCCCTCCATGCTGCAGTGGCCTGTTCGATGTTGTTTGTAGCATGATAAATAGCAGCAGCTTGCAATCTTGCATTAATATTAGTTCCATCTGCTCGTATGGCCGCTTCAAAATCACTCAGCGCAGCTTCGTGCTTTTCCCAAGCAGAGTACAACATACCACGCTGATGCCAAGCATCACCATAATCAGGTGCGAGTCGCAAAGCTTCATTGATAGGTCCTTCAGCTCGTTCGGGACGGTCTAATGCAAGATAACATGCTCCGAGTTTAGTCAATGCTTGATAGTGATGAGGAGCATCCTCAAGCACAGATAAGAATCCGTCCTTCGCATCATTCCATTCTCCTAATCGTGACAGAGCGTCAGCTCGAGCGAATACTGCAACAGCAAGTTCAGGAGCAAGAGAGAGTAAAATATCAGCATCTTCCTTTGCTTCAACAGCTTTGTCAACTGCAAGATAGCAACTGATTCGATTAAGTCGTGCTCGAATATGCTTTGGATTTTCCTTTAAAGTATCAGAATACATTGCAATAGCTCGCTCAGGATCACCTGACTTTATGGCAATGTTTCCACGAACATAAGCAATTGTTGGCCCACGACCTTGAATCTCAGCAGCATCAATGTAGCGTGTTGCGGCATGAACATCATCGAGATCAATCGCCAACAATGCTGCTTCAATTGAACAACTTGAATCCGTATCTCCAAGAAGTCGCTTGGCCCGTGTTAGCGATTCGCTTGCATCGTCAAGATTCTTCATCAATCGCTGTGTGCGTGCTAATCCAAGCCAAGCAACCCCAAGCTCACGATTGAGTTGGAGAGCTGCTTGGAACGATTGGATTGCAGAGCCGAGAAGAAGTTGATCCGTTTCTCCTGTTCCGTCACGTTGTCGGTCTGCACGAGCTAAGTGGAGACGTCCTTCAACGATGTGAAGTTCAGGGTGATCGATAGCTGGTGGCGTTCCATCAAGGAGTGATTGTGCAACCTCAATACGCCCCTCAGCCAAACGTCGAGAAGCAACAATGCTTCGAAGTTCAGCATCCATTGGATGTTTTTCGATGGCCTTCTCAAGCGAAGTTTCAGCCGCCATGACATCACCCGATTCAGCGAGTAAATCAGCCTTCAAAACAATCAGTTGAGCACCTCCACAATCCAAAGCAACAGCATGTGTAGCCGCTTTCAAAGCCTCCTTTTCACGTCCATGCTTAACACTTAGTAAAACCGCTCGAAGGGCCCAAGCTTCTCCAATTTGACGGTCGAGGTTCAGGCAACTATCCACGGCTTCCAAAGCACGTTCATTCTCTTCAGCTTCGTGAAGTAATTGCGCATATTGAAGCCAATAGTCCGGCTTCTTGTTGTCTTCAGCGAGTGCTTGCTCGATAGCATCAATCGCTTCATTTGACGATCCAGCACGATGACGCAATCCAGCGAGCAAGGATCGGTCTGCGGGTGTATCAAGCCCAAGTGCTTCAAGCCGACGAACGTCTTTTTCAGCGTTCTCATCACCTTGTTGAACAAGAATGTGAGCATGCGTCCGTAACAAATCAGGATTGTCTGGGTCGATTCGTAGCTGTGCTTCCAACCAATGCAATCGCAAAACATCATCAGCCTTGAGAAGAGCAACTCTTTCGAGACCCTTCAACACAACCTGGTTCCCTGGCAATGCCTGGTGTGCGACTCCGAAAGCATTCTCTGCCCAAGTAAGATTTTGCAAGTGCAGGGAGCAAAGTCCAATCTGCAGTGCTTGCCGACCGTCAAGACCCAGTGTAGCCATCGTCATTGCATTTTGTTCAAAAACATTCAACAGGCGTGAAGTCATTTGAGATTGCATCGGTGTAAGATTGATGTCGATACTCTGCAGTGGGATTGAAGAATAGACGGCCTCAATAGCATCCTGAACCATACTAGCTGAGACTGCCCCACTTTCTAGGGAAGCAATCGCCTGATGAGCACGAATACCAAAATCAACGTTCGGATGTGTAGCCCGTAGCGCTCCAAGGAGATTATCGTAATGGTCAATTTTTTTCTGAAGTAAGACAAGTGCGTCCGTTGTTTGTTTTGCATGAGCACCTTGCGCCTCGGAGAGGACGAGGGTACGATCCGATACGTTTTGCAAGGCGTTTCTTGCATGGTAGAGGTTCCATGAGAGGGCGCCTGCAGCACCAACTGAGAGACCAACGACAAGGAATGTTATAGGTTCCATTACTCCTTTAGTTGTTCATCTGCCTTTATGTTCTGCGGTCTTTATCAAGTATCAAACCCCTGTTTTCGGACCTCTTGGGAATCTCCAAAGGGCATCAATATCGAATGAAATTGACCAAAACACGGCTCACATTGAAAACCTATGCAGTTGTATCGACTAACAGAGGAGAAAGCATGGGGAGTGATGATGCCTCCAAGGACTCTAACGATTTGGAATCGTATCTATCCTCTTGGAAAGCCTCAGGGTTTGATTCGGCTTCTTTTCAAGAAAGTGTTACTCTCTTGAAACCGTCAGAATTCGCCGAATTGCAAATCACGGTTGAATCTGCTCAACATCTCAAATCTCGCATGAAACCCTTTCAATCCTCAGAGATAATTCGAAAATTGATCGATGAGTTTCGCAACCCTGAAAATTACAAGGAAGTTGAAGACCAATTCAATCGATGGACTACGATCAATGCACCTTGGGAATCTGGATACTTTCGTTGGTATTCTCAATGGTCGAAAAACGAAGAAATACAAAATCAATTTTGGAACATCATCAACATTGCTGCATCGCTGGATGAATCGAGTTGGACTTCGCTCGACTTACTTCTCCCTCTTGTTGCCCAACCTGAGAATTATCCAAATATTATCAACGAACTTGAACAACTTGTTCAAGATGAAGAGCGACAACGAACATTGATCGAAAAGGCAGTTCTGCAATTCAACAACAAAGGGTACAATGTTGCAATTCACTCATCAAAAATCATTGAGCAGTTCGATGAAATTGAAAAACTTCAACGCTACTCGAATCGAATTGAATTGTTGCAATTGCAGATACAATCCGATATTCTTCCATTTGATCCAGTCCTTGCTGACACATTCGTTGGAAGAGTTAACGATCTTATTGCAGAACCGTCAGATGAAATTGAAACGCTTGAGAAGAACATTACTACAATATCAACACACCTTCAAACACGACTCAACGAAATGAATGCAATGCTTAGCCAATGGCAAACCGAGGGTTTCACATACAAAGACCAAGTAAGAATTCTTCCGGAGGAATTGTTAGAATGGGAGCATTTTCTACCCGAAATTGAACAACAATACCACCGTCATACCGACGCACTAGAACGATGGAATGAAGTCAAGAAATTGTGGAAGCATAAAGACGCAAGCATTGATCGGATCGTTGGAAAAATCGAACATACAGATGCCTTTTTGGACAAAATCGATTCATTGGAACAGCAATGGACTGAAAAGGAACTCCAAGGCGCATCATTGATTGAACGTTGGGAGCAATTTGGATTTGAAATGGATACTTGGCGATACAAGATGACGCACGATCCACGCCAAGGGCTTGAAGAATTGAATCTTCAACTTCCGCTTTATAATCGAGCAAATGAATTACTAGAAAGCATGCTCCAACTTGACACTTCTCTTGGTGGAGAAGAAGAAACTGAGAGACGTTCAATTATCCTCAGGACCATGGATTTGGACGAGGATATACTCGATGAGATGGAACAATGGCTGAACAAAAAAACACTACGAAACACACGTCATCGGCGCATGCTCCAAACTGAATGGGACCGAGCAGCTCGTGCAGGAAAAGCAGACTCTGAAAAGACATTTACCGATTTGCACTCTTTTGAACGTGCAATCGCATCGATTGAACATCAATCCCAAAATCTCATTGCAAACAGCGTTACTTCTCACGCCATCGAGCGTACGAAAGAAGAACTTCTGCGTTTAGAAGGGCGAGGTTGGAATATCACAGAATTGCTCCAACTCCTTAACGAGCAACCTGATGCATTCTTCCAACAGTTTCCAAAGGCTATTGAAGCGATGTCACGTATTGTAGCAACACAGCGTAGAATTACCAACCTCGATTGGCGACGGGATGTTAATCGAGCTGGAGAAATCTCCTTGCATGTTCGCAATCCACTACAATTAATCAAAATCGAACAACAAATTCCCGCATTGATTCGTCATCTAGCTGATCGGGAGATCGAAGATGAAGCGTACACATACACCACTTGGCTTCCTGAACAGCGACCAGTTCTTGTTCCACGTGAACAATCACTAATCCGAAAAATCCCTGCGAAAGCCCAACCCCAATCAACCCTTGAAGAGGCTCATGAAGCAATGCTTGAGGCCATGGACAGCAAGCCAACTACGGACGTTGAAGAGGCAGAAATCATACCCAATAACGTGGGACGTCCCATCAAATCAGCGCCGGAAGAGTTGCGGCACATGGATACAAAGCACTTGCACGATGATGGTGTGTCAGATGAGGAATTCTTTGCAGATGATAAGTGGTCAGTAGAGCGTTGGAGTTGGTGGCGCGAACGCCAAGAAGAACAGAAGTTGAAGTTGGCAAGAAAAGAGGTGGAAAAGGTTGCCAAATCCATGCAAACAACCTCTTTGCAAGTGGATGAAGATATCATCAAAGAAGAGCCGAAAACAGTTGTTGCACCAACATCTACCACAATTGTCGAAGGCGATCTAACCTCCTATGAACGTCTTCTTCGTCTCATCGGATTAACAGAAGAGGCAAATGTCCTCGCTGGGTCGGGAGATGTTTCAATTGTTCGAAGAGCTCTAGCGGCGCATGTTGGCAGCGAACCTCGCGACGTTCGAGTTGACCGATTACTTCGGTTGATATTGCGACTTCTTCCTCAAGGTGACCAAGGAGATGGGGAACGGTCAAAGATGATTGATTCCATCGTAGAAATTCTTCCGAAATACAATCAATGGGTTCGAATGCGTCTTGAAGCAAGGCATATGGGCGCATCTGGGTCATTCTTTGAGGATGCTATTCAATTGGGTACTGCGTTGCACAGAGTACCCGGGCCAGGTGTTCGCGTGCCCCTTCATGCAGATACATACCAATTGCCCGAACCATCGAATTTGAACGAGTTACAAGAACAAACAGAACGATTGATTCAATCAATGAACCTTCCCGCCGCTGGCGGAATTAACTGATTAGGATAATTCGTCAAGAAGAGCATCTTGTTCTTCCTGCGAAATTAATGGCTCATCACTTGGAGTTGCTTGGACAGCAATTCGTGGGGCTTCAGGCATTGGCATGTCGAGTGGGATTGGTTGATTCATTCCAGGAGGTCCCGCTGGAAGAGGAGCAATTGGTGGCGGTAGTGGCGCAGGCAGTGGTTGATTCATCACTGGTGGCGGTGCAGGACTTGGCGGCCCCATCGGTGGTGCAAGTGGAGTTGGAAGAGGTGTTGGTATCGGTTCTGGAGGAGCAGGCGTGGATACTGGGGGGCCAGTCGGAACAGGCATTTCCTGTTCAGGTGCTTCATTGACAACAGTTTCCATTGCAGGCGTACTTGGTGTTGGAATCATTTCCGGTGCTTGTACTGGAACAATTTCGATTGGCGCTCCAGGTTCAGGCAATTTCCCTATTGGTTGTTCAATTGTCGGAACGATCGGAGAGCGAAGCTGCTTGTGCAGTTCATTAATCTCAGAAGCATCAAAAACGCCTATTCGCATGTAATCTGCCATTGTAGGCCCAATCAACGCCATACTTGCTCGGAATCCGGGGGTGAAGATATTCCATGTTCCGAACTCAATTTCATGAGAATTACCACAAGAAGAAAAGACGAGCCTATGTCTTTCGAAATGTGTTGGCAGGAATTTCAATCCAAGAAGAAACAAACCGAGCCCAAACACGCTTGACGTCAACCCTTGAATCAGCATGAGTAGAATGCCTATGAATGCAGACCCAAAAGAAAGGCCATACTCAATGGATGAAGGTTTTTCGATAATATGTTGAAAACCTGTCAGTTCAGCATCCATCACCAATTGGACATCGATTCTCGGGACACCATCCTGGTGCAGTGTTGTTTCAACAATTCGAAACAGTCCATTACCAACAACAATGGATGTTGAGTTGAGGCCATCTTTTGATTCTGAAAGGGGGAACTCCTCAACATCTTCATGGTTATTGTGAAACAGTGGCTTAGCTCGAATTGGCAAAGCAAATGCATCCATCATCTCATGCTGGATTTCCACTGATTCCTCTTCGTGGTTTTCCTCTTCATCAGGTTCGGTGGAAACCTCGGGCTCGTTCTCCATAGATTCACCTTAACCGAACAATAAAATGAACGTAACGGAATCATCGATGTGTTTCAGAGAACCACGATTTTGCATCACTTTCCATATCGAAACCTTTCCCTGGCTTGGTTCCAACGACTGTAGTGATGGATGCCTCAGATGCGATTTCTTGTATTCGATCACTGATTGGCCCATTGATAATCAAAGCTTGGACTCCTTCACTTTCTGCAGCGGATTTTGCAATCGAACCGGCTCCCATTTCTTCACTCACAGTCCCATCAGATAAGACAAACATCGCTTTGTTTTTCCCTAATCCATCTTGATGGTCGAACATTTCTTGAATTTCTGCTGGGGCGATTTCAGTTTCATAGACATCAGACATTTCTTCGACCCATTCATCATTATTTCCACCATGTTTTTCTTCATCTTCTTTGTCTTGAGCTTTCATAGTCTTTGCAAATTTTTCAGCATCGACCTTCATTGAAAGGCTCTTTGTGATTGTCTTCTGTGGGAGAAGTTCCCACTCTTGCCCGACCGGTGCTTGTGCTACAAAGTGGATTTTTAGTATAGCATGCAACTGCCGGAAGAGCATTTCACCACCACGATCACCATCGATGGCAAGCGTGACTGATTGCTT
>MDTE01090840.1_pt1 | contig 15334 bp, 6 predicted proteins | sample 811231 | NCBI WGS metagenome assembly MDTE01 (sample SAMN05326651, study PRJNA326480) | marine metagenome | isolation source: seawater | place: Indian Ocean: Red Sea | collected 2010 | reverse complement strand
GCCGGTCACCGCGACGGCCGTAGCAAAAATCACAGCTCCAGCGATTCCATAATAACAGGACAGAGTAATGGCAGTCAAGAATGTAACAGAATTAGATTTTACTAGTATCAAGAATAATCTAAAGACTTTCTTAAAGAATCAAGATGAGTTTGCAGATTATAACTTTGAAGCGTCTGGGATGTCAACTCTCATTGATCTTCTTGCATATAATACACACTACAACGCCGTGCTCGCGCACATGGTTTCTAATGAGGCTTTCTTGGATTCCGCTGTTCGCCGGAACTCTGTGGTGTCTATTGCAAAGACTATGGGGTATACTCCGCGATCTGCCCGTTCTGCTAAAGCCACTATTGATCTAACGGTTGTTCCTGCTAGTACATATACGAGTACGAGTCTCACTTTACCAAAAGACAAAACTTTTCAAGCATCTGTAGATAATGTTGCTAGGGATTTTGTGCCCGACAAAGATTACACCGTTGCAAAAACCATTGTTGACGGTGTTGCAGCTTTCCGTTTCACCGATATTGTATTGGCAGAAGGATTGCGTACTACCACATCAGAAGTTATTTCTAGTCAAAATAGATCAGGCCCAGTTGTACTGGAAAATGATGGTGTAGACACTACAAGTATTACTGTGAAGGTTCAAACCTCTACTACAAACGCCGCTTCAGAAGTTTATAGTCTCGCAGAAGATACACTAGACGTTACCTCTACCTCAAAGGTCTATTATCTTGAGGAAAGAACCGATGGATACTATCAGATAAATTTTGGTGATGGAGTTCTTGGTAAACAGTTAGAAGTTGGAAACATTGTAATTGTTGATTACATCGCATGTAACGGCGCAGCTGGTAATGGAGCTCGACAATTTTTCTTGCCCACGAATTTAACTGGATTGGGGGAAAACACATCTGGTTCTACAAAGTCTGCTTCTGCTAGTGGATTCAACAAGGAAACTGCTGATAGTATTCGTTTTAACGCTCCTAGATTTAACGCTGCAAAAAACCGCGTTATTACAAAGGGTGACTACGAAGCTGTAATCAAACAGTCCAACCCAAACATTAAATCTGTGGCTGCATGGGGTGGTGAAGACAATATCCCACCCATTTATGGTAAGGTTTTTATATCACTGCAACCAAATGCAGGATATACTATTACTCAGGCAGACAAAGATACAATCAGTAATACCACACTTGAACCTAAAATGCCTGTTGGTCTGGTTCCAGAGTTTGTTGACCCAGAATTTGTTCACATTGGGTTGAATGCTGTTGTCACATATGATACTAAACTTACTACTTTGACTACTGGTTCACTGGGTGCTTTAGTTACAACTAAAATAGAAGATTATTTTTCTACCAACTTAAACGAGTTGAAGAAAAACTTTTATCACTCTAGGTTGCAAAATGATATTGCCAAATTGTCAGACTCTATTATTGGTGTAAACCTAGAAATGCGACTGATCAAAAAACTTACTCCTACTTTGGGTTCTTCCGCACGATATGAACCCAAGTTCAATAATAAAATTATGCCAAATGCGATACGTTCTAATTTCTTTATCGCTAATTTGAATGGTTCTAGGTCAGAAGTATTTCTTGCAGACAAACCAAACCCAGATGTTACTGCTCCCGTTTATTCTGGACAGGGTGTGTTGCAACTCAAAACCAAAAGTAAGGGTGTCGTTGTAGCAGACAATATCGGAACGGTTGACTACGATACAGGCGAACTGGATATTGTCTCCCTAAATATAACTGAGATCAGTGGTGTAGCGAATGACGAACTGAGAGTGGTAGCAACTCCACACGAGTCTTCAAGGAACATTTCTACTGATATTTTGGTCAGGACTACGGAAGAACAATCATATGCAGTATTCGCACAACCTTCCAGAAATATCATTTTGAATCTGGATGACGCAGCTGAAGATACTGTAAATAATATCCGCAAGGGATTGAACGTTCAAATGGTAGAGCGAATCGTAGATGAATAGAATTCCAACATTCAAGGAATATATTTCCAGCGTAACTATTACCAGCGCTGGCACCAACTATTCTGAGACTCCCTCTCTAGTCTTTCCAGCACCGGATAGGACTTATGATACTGATCAGAATGTTACTGCCACTGGTACTGTTACTCTAACTGGAGGTGCTATTACCGCTGTCACTATCACTAATGATGGTGATGGATATGTCACTGCGCCTGTCCCCTTTGTCGTTGGATTCCCTACCAATTTTATTGTAACTTCTGGTACTTCAGAACTCACTGCAAACACATATGAAAATATTCCTACCACTACCAATTCTGCTCTAGGTAGTGGTCTCACATTAGATGTTACAATCGCATCTGATGGTACGGTTTCCATCGCGGTAAATCAAGCCGGTAATAACAAATATAGACAAGAAGATACAATAACTGTTGCCGCAATTGATCTCGGTGGACAGTCCGGTGATTCTATTAATGCGACTATTACAAAAATCAACAATGGTAGTGGTGCAGAGTTCACTGCTGCTATTGATAAGATATTAAAGGGTGATCAATATACTCAACCCAAGATATCTACGTCTGTTCCCAACCAGATTCCAGAGGTTTTGCAAGAGGACTTCCCTCTATTTAAAACTTTGATAGAAAAATACTATCAGTTCATGGAGCAAACCAATGCAACTGATACGACCAAACACGGCCCACTGAAAGTCCTTCAAGACTTCTTGAGCAAACTCGACGTTGATTTCAACGACGATGGAAGTATCAATACTGATGATAATTTTCTAATAGAGTTTTTTAGGGACTATGCGAAAGACTTACCCCAGACACAGAACGCTAAGTTATCTAGGGTAATCAAGGATATCAACAACTTCTACACCGCGAAGGGTAGTCCTCAGGCTATTGAATATCTTTTTCAAATTCTATACAATGAAAATGTTACTGTAACTAATTCAGAACAATTTGTACTTAGACCGTCTTCCAACAAGTTTAAACAAGACTATGTTGTTAAATGTTTTGAAGGTGCCGCGTCTGATAGACTTGCAATTTATCCGGACTCTCTTGCGGGTCAACAGGTTGATATTCACTACGCGATATCGACAGGAGCAGTAACCAACTTTTTGAAGAAAACTGCTACAGTAGAACGTGCAACAAAAATTGCCTATACTAACCCGCAGTCTTATGAACTTGTTCTTGATCTACCAACTACGTTTACTCTGCCTGGTACGGGTCGGGGTCAGACGGGATTAGAAGATCAACTGCTTGCCTATGTTAGAGGAACCATCGCTACAGTTACCGGAACAGGAACCGGAGGAACATTTGAAAATCCTACCTCAACGGTTGTTGATGGCACTTATAATATCACTGGATCAGATTATAGTTCTTTCTTAGATGAAGAGTATGCGAATAGTACGACATATCCAGAGGGTACTTATGTAAAGGCGAATGATAAAATTTATGTCGCCATCAACGAAGGTACAACTGCATCATCTGGTACAGGCCCTTCTCATGAACACGGAGAAGAACTAGACGGTACTGCTAAGTTTAGATTTGTATCCAAGAATACACACAAAACTACTGGTAGTTCTGGTGCGGAGTTCACCGTTGTAATATCTGGAAATGCTGTGGATAGTATTACTATCACAGATGCGGGAACCGGATATTTCAAGGGAGAATTCTTTGAGGTTCCTGCTAGTGTATTTGGTGGTAGTGGAACTCCGCCCGTAAAATTTAAAGTAGACACCATTGCAAATGGTGAGATTGGTGACGTACTAATCAAAGATGCTGGTACTGGTTTCTTTGCAAACCCAGATATTCTTGTTAGAGCTGATGACGCGGATACGATTACTACTACCGCAGTATTAGAGACAAGAGTATCAGACGGTGCTATTTCTTCTGTCCTGTTTACTAGCAATCAACGCGGTGTTGGATATAACAATGCCCCAATCTTAGACTTGAATCTCGCCAGCACAAGAACCTATATTACTAGGGCCGGCACAGATGATGATCGGTTATTTGATTCGGTTGCACTTCCTGCTAGGGCACTGAATTCCGGTAAATTCAAAGAAATAAAATCTGGGTCTTCAACCACTGCTGGTGGATTTAAGGTCGGTGATACATTTAAGATTTCCGAATCTGGAGATATCCTTGGTGTATATGCTAGCGATTATTTTGCAGAAGACTACACTCTAACTGGAATTGATAACAACGGATACTTGAAAGTTGTTGCCGTTGGTGATGATGGATACCCAACTAAGTTTGAAGTTCTCGCAGTCGGTGTGGGATATCTGAGTGGTGAGTTTGACTTTGATATAACTTCAGCAACTTCTCAGACCTGTACGATAACGTGTAAAACAGAATACAGTGCGTTGCTTGCTGGTGTATTCCAAGATGCTGGTAGTTTCTTGTCGGATGCAAATAAAGTATATGATAACAAGATTTATCAAAACTTCTCATACGAAATTGAAACCGAAAGAGCTCAGACTGAGTGGAATGATTACGTTAAGAGAGCAGCACACCCAGTAGGATTTGGTGTATTTGGTAACCTACAAGTCAAACAGTCTGTTGATATGTCGAGCAACTTTACGGTTGAAACAGACGTATACATGTTGTTCAAGTATCCAGACATTGAAGAGATTTTGGTACAAGACGCACCAGCGAAATCTGTTGGCACATTCCCAACCGATTCTCTGTTCCCAGGCGAAGGTCTCTCCAACCGTGCAGGTGGTTTGAGTTTCTTCAATGCTGAAAAAGTAGAAACTGATTCTGCATCTTTGTCGGATGAATTTGGGCCATATACTGCTCAGGGTACTCAAGTTGCTAACATCTATGCAACTTCAGATGGAACCATTTCCGGTGACGCCTACTTCTTCCAACACCCAGACGAAGATGATGATTACGTTGAAAGATTTGCAGTTGGTGACTACTTTGCAGAAGATTACGTTGAGTTTGGTAACCCATTCAAGAACATTGAAAAGAATCTCACTGTCACCGATACGGGTGAGTATGCAACAGATTACTTTGCACATGACGATGGTCGATATACATTCTCGTTCTCGGAAGTTAGTGCAGAGATTTTCCGCATAGATGATTCTACCGTCTTTGAGACTGCAATAACAGTTTCCGCTGATACTGTTGATTGGGCGGAATCTGTATCTATATCATTTGTATTCTTTAGAGAACCTGATGACACATTTGATATTGCTGACAGTGCGCCAGTGATCGAAGCGCAACCGAGACCAAGTGATACAATGAGTGTCGCTGACGCAGTTTCTAAACTTGATATTGGACGCAACCCAAGTGATACACCGACATGGGCGGATTCTGCTACATTTGATGTTACCACCGCTCCTGCTGATACAATGAACATGGCAGACTCCACTGCATTTGATGTGGTCTTTGGTACTATTGATGACACCTTTACTGTCGCAGATGTACCGACAAAAGAACTCGGGGCTGTATTCTCTGATGCGATGACAATGGCCGATTCGGTTGATAAGTTTGACATCGGTGTTGGCCCAAGTGATACCGTGGGTGTCGCTGACGCTATTGGTGAATTCGTGGTATCCGGAGCTCCAACAGATACGATGGACGTTTCTGATGTTCCCGCACTTGAACCAGGCTTGGCTGAAGCGGACACTATGGGTGTTGCCGAAAGTGGTAACATCATATCACAATCCTATACAGTTGATCTGACATACTTTGAAGGAGATTATGTCGCAGATTCCAGCTTTAACTTAACTTAACATTGAAAACTATTATAAATAAGTAAAAAGATTCACAAGGCAAAATTTCTAAAGGAGAAAACAATGCAACAATCTAATGCCTTTAAAGCTCGTGGTCGATTAACCATTGAGCAATTTGATGTAGATGGCAATCTACTTGATTCGCAGTCTGTTACAAACGTTGTTGTAGACGATGGACTTGACTATATCGCCTCGCGCATGAAGGATGCAACTGCTACTGCAATGTCTCACATGGCGGTTGGTTCTGGTACTACTGCTGCTGCGGCTGGTGACAGCACTCTGGGTACTGAGTTGGGTCGAGTCGCTTTGACTTCAACCACGGTTGCTAGTAACGCAATCACCTATGTGGGCGATTTCCCCGCCGGTACTGGTACGGGTGCTGTAACTGAAGCAGGTATCTTCAATGCCTCTTCTTCCGGCACCATGCTCTGCCGTACCGTATTTTCTGTGGTGAATAAAGCCGCGGCGGATACTCTAAAGGTGACTTGGACGCTGACGGTTTCAGACTCCTAATAGATAGTTAGGGGTACGCCTGATGGCTATACTGATAAGAGACCAGGCTAGGGTTCAACAGGCGAGGTCGTTTTACAGAGATATCTACAACGATAACGATAGATATTTTCTGGCGGCCTCCCGAACCCAAACGTGGACATCCGACACTGATCCCGATACGTCTTTTGATAATCGGGTTGATATGTCGCAGTTTCGGCGGGACATTCTTTTTGTAAAGAAAGTCCAAAACGCCGATGTGGCCATGCTTGCTCGCAGGATAGATTGGACTACTGGGACTGTATATGACCAGTATGATGATGGGTTGACTACAACCAATACCGCGAACTCTGGTGCCACTACTTTGTCTGCTGCTAACTTTTATGTTTTGACAGATGAGTTCAATGTATATAAGTGCATGAACAACAATGCAAATGGTCAAAGCACAGTAAAACCAACAGGTACGGGTACTGAGATATTTGAAACTTCTGATAAGTACAAATGGAAGTTTATGTTTCAGATAGGTGCGTCCGACAGAACTAAATTTTTGTCGGACTCATACCTTCCCGTAAGAAAGGTTTCCGGAGCAGGAGAACCAGATTTTGATATTAACGGCCAGATTGATTCTGTAACGGTATCTTCTGGTGGTGCTGGATACACCTCATCCCCCACTGTTACAATACAGGGAGATGGTACTGGTGCTGTGGCAACAGCCACTGTCTCTGGTGGTGCGGTCACTGCCATTACAATAGTAAGTGGTGGTTCTGGATACAGTTTTGCAGATGTCAAACTAACTGGTGGTGGATTCACAACGGTCGCACAAGCAGATGCGGTGTTGGGTACTACGGATTCGCCAACCTTACAAACCGCAGTAGAGAACACTGCTGTTAGTGGGACAATTGATAATATCCTAATCACAAATGTTGGTCAGGATTATGTAAATGGTGATGCTAGTATTAGTATTGATGGTGATGGCACAGGTGCAGCTGCATCTTTGGTCATAAACTCAAACGGTAATGTGGATAGTGTTGCAGTGACAAACCCAGGCTCTGGGTACACTAAAGCAACAATCACTATCTCCCAGACTTCTGGTACTGGAACTAACGCGGCTTTTAGGGTCATCATTTCTCCTTTTGGTGGTCATGGTTCAAATCCGCAAGAAGAGTTGTATGCCAGACGAGTAGGGATTACGGTTTCTTTTGATAATGATACGCAAGACTTGGTGACCGGAAACGATTATAGACAGGTGGGATTACTAAAGAATATCAGACCTTATGGTAAAACCACTTTGTTCAATGATGCTACTGGTAGCGCACAATATACAATTGGAACAAGTATGCCTGGGAGTTATGCTGCCGATGATAATGTGACCACTACTAGTGGTGGTTCATTTACTGTGACTCAGGTTAGAGACGCTGATACAGACGGAACGGATGATACGGTATACTTATTGCCCATCACAGAAGCAATAGGTGCTTCTGATACTTTAACAAATACTACACAAGACATCACTGGATTGACTATAAATAGTGGTACTCTTACAAACCCCGAGATCGCAGTTCATACGGGTGAACTGATCTACTACGATAATCGGAGACCAATTGTTAGAGACGAAGATCAAGTTGAAACAGTGAAAATTATATTTACATTTTAGGGAACGAAAATGGCAATTAACTTAAATGTATCACCATACTATGATGATTTCGATGCGAACAAAAAGTTCAATCGGGTTGTGTTCAAGCCCGGCGTTGCCGTTCAAGCCCGAGAACTCACCCAGATGCAGGATTACTTTTATGAGACCATAAAAGATTTTGCAGACTATATGTTTGTAGACGGGGCCACAGTTCGTGGTGCTTCTGGTGAACCAAATGTTGTAGACTTTATCAAAGTAAATGATACCGACTCGGATTCAAACGCAGTTTCAAATGACACCCTTTCAGACTATGTTGGTGATGTGCTCACTGGTGGAACTACTGGTATCGTCGCAGATATTATAGATGTAAAAACTGGTACTCAGACCAATGCGGTAGAAAAGAAAACCATATACGTTCAATACAGAAAGGGTAATGTTCCTGACTCCGATGGCAATTTGGCCGGTGATGAAATTAACAAAAGGTTTGATGCTGGAGAAACCCTAACTGTCACTTCATCGAATAGTGATAGAAATAATGATACGTTTGTTGTAAATGGTGATACGAGTCTTACTGACGCAGCCAAAAACTTTTATGGACAGGTAATTGACTTCACAATTGATGAAGGTGTGATATACGCACAGGGCAAGTTTGTAAAACACGAAACGCAAACTATTCGTCTTGATCCATTTACTGCTAGGAATAATTACTTTATAGGCATTCTTCTGAATGAAAGTATCATTACTTCAGATGATGATGCCACTCTTCTTGATCCAGCGACAGGCGCATTTAACTTTAATGCCCCAGGCGCTGATCGAACTAAAGTAACCACAACGATTGCAAAAGTACCGTTTGCAAAAGAATATAAAACAAATACTTTTTATCAGTTGGGTGACTCGGTTGCCTACGACACAAATGTTTACACCGTCACCACCGCAGGAACTTCACCTACTTCAGGCGGTGAACCCACTCACACAAGTGGCGCGCAAACAAGTGGTTCAGTAGAGTTTACTTATTACCAATTCCCAGATAACTTCACTGCCATTTACAAAGTTGTAAATGGATTTCTTCAAAAGAAGATTAATGAAGATGTCGGCAAAATGGCTGAGTTGGGTAAGATTCTTGCTCGCAGGACAGAAGAAGAATCTGGTAACTATGTTATTGAACCGTTCACACTAGAACTTCTTGAACACCTCAAAACTGTTAAGGGAACTGACTTTAACACTACGACAAATGTTTCTCATAGTTTGCGGGAACTGGTAAACCACAATGGCAATCTATATGAGGTTACAAAGGCGGGAACCAGTGCATTTGGTTCTCCACCCGTACACACGGGCGGAACTGCTGTTCTAAGTGGGACAGTGGAGTTTACTCACAGGGGTGACTCGTATCGAATTGACAACGAAGGATACAAGTTTTCCAATGACCCAGTAGACCCAGGCGACATAAACAGTCTTGTTGCAAAAGTATCGCCTGGTATCGCATACGTTGGTGGTTATCGTAGAGAATTTATTCAAAACACCTTTGTAAAAATTAGAAAGGGAACCAGCACCAAGACTGATGAAGCATTAGATGTTGGCCTTGGATATGGTAACTACATTGATGTCGATGAGGTTGTTGGTGAGTGGGATTTAGAAAATGGTTCTCTGGTAGAACTTGCCTATAATGGTACTCTCGGTTCTCAGACTGCACCCGCAGCTGCTACTAACTCGGGTAGTTCTACTGCTGCACCAGTTGCCGCTAATATTGTTGGAACATGTCGAGTAAGACAGGTTCAATGGTTGAGTGGAACGCCTGGGGCCGCGGATTGTAAGTATCGTATTTTTGTTTACGATGTCAAGATAAACAAGGGAGACTTTGAGGACGCTGCATATTTACACCACTCTGCTGGTGCTACAAACTCTGCGTTTGCTGATATCATTCTTGATGGCGGCGCAACTCACTCCGCTGGTGGTAAAGCAAAACTTAAAGGTGTCAAACAGAATCGTATGGTATTCAATTGCCCATGGGCTGCAACAAAAACGTTGTACGCTGCGGGTGGTGGTACTCTTGATACTCAATACTACTATCGCGAAGAATTTAATGTATCTACTCTCGCAGATGGCACATTCTCTATTAGTCTCACATCTCTTGGTTCAGAGTTCACTTTCCCGTTTGGTTCGACTGCAACGCAGGGCCAACTAGATGCCGCTTTGTATGTGGTGAACAACTCTGCTAGTGCAAAGACTATCAATAGTGCCTCTTACAACGATGGTGATGTAATTCGTATCACACCATCAATGATTCTATCTTCCTCTACTACTACTCAATTAGATTTTGATTTGGGTACGGTGAGTGCAGCCGTTGACCTTTACGTTCAAGTTAAGGTAAAGGTAACTGACGCTCCGCCGGTAACAAAGAATTTAAATAAAAACCGATATGTAAAAATCCGTACCGTTGACGCGATGAATGGAACGAATGGCCCTTGGAGTCTGGGTCTTACTGATGTTCAATCAATTCAGGCAGTGTACATTGCCGATGGAGATCGTCAGGGTGGATATCTTGATGACGATGATGATCCAGTAGACTTCAGTGACCAGTTTACACTTGATACGGGTCAACGAGACAATTTATACGGTCACGGACAACTTATCAAGAAAGGTAGTTCGACCATAGACTTGACTGATAAAATTATTACAGTCAAGGTAAACCACTTTGATCCGGATTATAGTTCTTCAAACGCAACTTACTTTGCTAAAAATTCTTATCCAGTAGACGATACTGGTGCAACTGGCATTTACACGTTTGAGATTCCGATTTACAGATCGCAACTTCTCGGAAGTATCGACTTGCGAGATGCAATCGACTTTAGACCTTATGCTAAGAACACTGCTGCATCGGCTACTACTCTCGCCGGTGCAACAGAAAATCCCTATAGGACTGAAAAATTAGACTTGCCTAGTGGCGGTGTTCATTTCCCAATTCCCTCTACTTCATTTACTACGGATGTAGAATACTACCTACCCAGAACTGATAGGTTGTATCTCAGTAGGGGTGGTAACATTCGTGTTGTCGAGGGGGTATCCGAGATACCGTCAAAACCGCCTATTATGAAGGCTGGTATGCAACTTGCTGAAATTCGTATCCCACCTTTCCCCTCTGTTGCTAAGAAGGTCGGACAAAAGTTTGGACGGGTTGAAAGTGCAGCCACATTCTTCTTGAAAGGACAAGATCGAAGATATACTATGCGGGATATCGGTTCAATCGAAAAACGAATTGACCGACTAGAATACTATCTCGCGCTGTCTCTGATGGAGATGCAGTCCAAAGATAAAGTTATCATGGATGCAAATGGTAACGATAGATTTAAAAACGGTATCTATACAAATCCGTTTGATAGTGATCTGCTGAGTGACATCGCTGATCCAAGTTATAACGCTGCTTATCACTCTATTCAGAAGTTGTGCGAACCCAACTACGATGAGTCTGAGATTAGTTTGATGATTAATGCGGATCATGATAGTAGTAACTGGGCTTTCATGGGACAACATATCACTCGTCCATACGAGAGGGTTGGTCTATTTGAGAATCGTTTTGCTACCAAGACAAGAAACTTGGTTGGAGAACTGTTATTTAATTTTGTTGGTAAGATGGAATTGTTTCCGCGATCTGATAACTACCCCTCTACCAATACTGCTTTAGAACCTCAGAATCAGGTTGCTAGTAATCAGGCTGACATTCAGGCTATTGCTGCTAGTGTAAATGCCTCTAAGAATGTGACGGGAACATCCACCACGTTTGAGATGGGTTCCGCAGCATCCGGTTCCTTTGTGGCAGGGGCAACAAATAAAACCGAAACAACAATCACCTTTGAGCCAGGAGCTGATTCTGATGGTACGTTCAGTGATTCTGCTGATGGTTTGATAACTGGTGGTCTTCCCTCTACTATGACTACGCCTAGACCAAACGGCGGTTGGTTTGAAGAGGTTTCTGAGGGTCGTAACACTACCACCATAAGTGGTGAAGTTACAGTAAGTGGTTCGTATGATCAAACTGTCGAAACACAGGACATCATGGCCACTACAACAGAATACTTGTTGACTGCTAGTGCTCAGTCTGCTGGAACATTGAATTTTAATATCGGAAATGTTGTCAGAGATGTTTCTCTGTTGCCGTTCATGCGACCCAAAACTATTGGTGTTAGGTGTTCTATGTTGAAACCTAATACTAAAATGTATGTGTTCTTTGATGATAGGGAAGTGACTGATCGGTGTCATCCATGTAATACGAATAGTGGAACAACTTTTGATTCTCTTATTCCGGATTGGGTCGCGGGTTCACAACGAGATGGATTGAACTTCCGACCATCATTGAAGGGGCAAAATCTTGCGGGCGAAATTATCACCGATGATAACGGTGATTTGGCATTCATGTATGACTTGCAGGGTGGTGTCCATCCGGTTGGTACTAGAAGGTTGTTTGTCTGTGATGACCCCACTAACAGGGAAAACTTTGTCACCACACACGCAGAGACACAATACTCCGCGTTTGGTATGCACTCCACTTCTCAGGAAGTGAGTCTGACTGCTGAACTTTATACGGTTCAGTACGGAACTACTACTGGTAAAACTGGCACCGAGAAAGTCGGATCAGTGGTAACTGGAGTTACGAACAGTAATGCAGAAATCAATGTTAATGTCGAAAACTTTGACGTTGATATTGATCAGGCCGCACCAGAATACATTTTCCACCCACCATTGATTATGGGTGACCCCCTCGCACAGAGTTTCACGGTTGCAAATCCGTCAGCTGCGATACCGGAAGCCGTATCTGATGCAGTGTTCCTGTCTAGGGTTAAAGTTTGGTTTAGAGAAAGGCCTGGACAAAAAGATAACCTCACAAATACAGCAACCGACCCCAGCAATACTGGTACGGGTCGTTCTGTTGTTATGGAGATTAGAGAATGTAACGAAGCTGGTATGCCAACTAGGACAATCGTTGGTAGTTGTGAATTGCCTCACACTGCAATTAAAACTACCCCAGATATTTCTGGTGGTAACGCTACTGCTTTCCAGTTTACTGACGAATATTCTACGAACTTTGATTTTGGTCAATCATCATCTGATGCGACATTGGGTGCATCCTCTGGACGCCCAGTAGTTCTTGATCCTGCTAAGGAATATGCTTTCGTTCTTATTCCCGCCAACAATGATCCCAACTATAACCTATGGTGTTCTAAGTTGGGAGAAGTGAAGATCGGTACGAGTGCTGACCGAGTTACTGCTGATGACGCATATCACGGAATGTTGTTCACTTCATCAAACAATAGAACTTGGACTCCACATCAACAAGAAGACATCAAGTTTGTTATGTTTGGATGGCAGTTTGCCACTGGTTCTGGTACGGTAGAATGTGTCAATGAACACGCAGAATTTATAACTGGTAAAGATTATATTGGTGGTAAGGGTGATCCAGAAGACCCAGGCGAATGGTATAGTTTCAAACCTACCATCGAAACTGCTGGTTCTGGATACGCGGTTGGCGACACTATCACACTGGATACCACTAGGGCTAATTGTCCAAAGGGTATTAAGTTTGAAGTGACCACAGTAAATGGTTCCGGTGGTGTTACTGCAATCAAACCAATTCAATACTCGGATGGATCGGAAGATTCTTTCAACGCTAAACCATATACTTTGGGTGCAAGTACGGTTGGTGGATCAACCACCGCTTTCACGCAGGCGAGTACAAGTGGTGGCGGATCAAGTTTTGAAGTGTCTCTAAAACCGAAACACATGATTTGTAAGAAGATCAATCGTCAGACGGACGAGTATGACTTCTTGCTTCCGGAGACTTCAGAAGTTCTTAACATTACCAACGTTCTTGCTGGTGATACTGACTTGCTGTTGCCCAAGGTGGACGATCTTTGGTTTAATGATATCATTGGTCGAAGAAGTTTTTATGTCGCAACTGCTGGTAATAAGAAGATTATTAACCTTACTAAGACAAACATGACCGTGAAGGAGTTTGACAAGGCTGATATTACAATTACTCGCGCAGGAACTTCATCTACTGCGAGTGCTAGGGGAACTACGTTTGAAAGTATGACTCCTACTGTTTTCAGACCTTTCACAACCGAACATGCAATTTATTCGCTGAGTGAGGAACTTGGATTTACCGGAACAGATATTATGTCGAAGAAGTCTTATCGACATCGGGTCACGCTGACAAACACAAATGCTGGTGTGTCTCCTATCTTGAATCCTTCTCGACTGTCTGCTAACGTCCGTAAGTACATTGTAAACAATGACAGTACAGACGAAACAAAACCTTTGGGTGGTAACGCCAAGTCTAGGTTCATCAGTAAGATTGTTCGACTTGCAGACGGACAGGAAGCAGAAGATATCAGACTGAGTGTGGCACAATTCACTCCCGTTGGTACTAGTATCAAAGTTTACTTCAAAGGTCTACACGAGTCGGATGATTCTGATATTCGTAGGGATCAGAAGTGGGTGGAAATGGAATATGCAGAAACAAATCCTCAGGGCCCTTCTGGTTCTCAGAGAAACTTCATCGACACGGATTTCAAACTCCCATCTTCTGCTTTGAACTCCGATAATGTGTTTGAATATTCGACAAAGAGAATTACCACGGTAACAATCACTGACGGTGGTTCTGGATATCCTACTGCTGATGACGCCCCAGTGTTTATTGATAACGCTGATGGTACTGGTGCAGAGATCGAAGTTACTACTGTTGATGGTAGTGGTACAATCACTGCGGTAGAACTGGTGAATCCTGGCCGAAACTTTGGATCATCTGCGCCTACTATCACCGTTGGTTTGGATCACGATTTCAGTAGAGAGTACGCAATCAATACGGTTGTTGCAGACGCATCTCACACCAACTCTTCCAATGAGTACATATATAAGGCTACCGTTGGTGGAACAACTGCTGCTTCTAGTGCGAATACTAGACCGGGCCGGGCGCTTGACCCCGATGGTAGTCCTGCCGCTAGTGTTGGTGACACTGCTACAGACGGTGGTGTTACTTGGGAGTATCTTGGTGATCGTGCTACTATGACTTGTACTATCAACACGGTAGAAAGAACTGGATTTAAATACTTCCAGTGTAAGATAGTGATGTTGACTTCTAATACTTCAGTAGTGCCACGACTCAAACAACTTAGAATGATCGCTTTACAGGCTTAATAAATAAATGAGTGACAATCAAGTATCAACTAAACATTGGGGTAGAGACCCCTCCTCTGGTGCTTTGCTTTCCACCGACAACGCTGGACTCGCGGCGTACAAGGCTAGGAGAGAAAAACGAAAACAGAAGGATTCACAACTAAGTGAAATGTCAAATGATATAAATAGTCTGAAGGAAGATTTTCAAGAACTAAAAAGTATCTTGTTACAAGTAATGAATTCTTATAACAAAAATGACGGATAGGGACTAAAATGGCTACGATTACTTTAAGGTCTGCTAAAGGTTCTCCACTTACTAACACCGAGG
>MDTE01002709.1_pt1 | contig 15335 bp, 16 predicted proteins | sample 811231 | NCBI WGS metagenome assembly MDTE01 (sample SAMN05326651, study PRJNA326480) | marine metagenome | isolation source: seawater | place: Indian Ocean: Red Sea | collected 2010 | reverse complement strand
CGATGAACTGCAAGCAGCCTTTCTTGCCATTCAGCTTGACTTCCTAGATCAGGGCAATGACCTCCGGGCGGAGATAGCAGCAACTTACTCCAACTGCCTAGACACGCGACTTATAAAAATTCCGCCTGCCGATGACGCGGTTTATAAATCCGCATGGCATCTCTACGTGATAGAAGTTGAAGATAGGGATGTCCTGCGGGAGCAGTTGGCGAAATCGGGGATCGGCACAGAACTTCACTACCCAATGGCAATTCATCAGCAAAATTTCTTCAAGTCTCATTACACCAGCGAGGCTCGCACTGAGTTCCCAAACGCAGAAAAAATCGCTGCGTCGTGTCTCAGCTTGCCCGCATGGCCTGGCATGAGCCGAGCTGATGTCGAATACGTGGCAGACCACGTCAATCGGCATGTTAGGGCGTGACTCTCAATGGTAAGTATTGCAGTCATAGGGCCTGGGCTGGTCGGCCGCGAGCACATCAAACGGATACTCAATCACAGTAGAGCCGAGTTGACCGCCGTCGTATCACCATCCCATGTTGACGGCGAATCCGAATTCCCTACTGGAGACAAGACTCAAATTTTTGACAGTGTGGCGGAGTTAGTTGACAGCGGAATGTCATTTGATGGAGTCATGATCTGCTCGCCCACTCAAAATCACTTCGAGCACCTTATGGCTTTGCGCAATATCACGGAATACCTCTTCGTGGAAAAGCCGATATTCTCTTCTGTAGAAGACATAGAAAATTGTCGCTCGATTTTAAGCCCAGAGGAACAGGCCAAAATATTGGTTGGTCATCATCGGCGCCATTCCTCCTACTTCAATTTGCTTGGCGAGATTATAGCGTCTGGCCAGCTCGGCCAGATTCGCTGCTACTCGGGGCACATCTGCTTCTACAAGCCGGACGAGTACTTCTCGCAGGCTCCATGGCGACTGCAGCCAGGGGGGGGGCCAACTTTTATCAATCTTATTCACGAAATAGATCTAACACGTAAAAATTTTGGACCCGTCACGGCCGTAAACGCCTTCATGACTGGCGGAGAGCCATCACAGTCAGCAGTAGAAAATACCTGTGTTGTTAATTTCCACCACAAGAGCGGAATACTTGGGTCATTTGTCGTGTCCGACCGCGTATCGTCAACGATGAATTGGGAGAGGACCACCGGGGAGAATAATGCATTCCCTCACGATGACGGCGACTACCTTTTTATTTTTGGGAGCAAAGGATCTCTCAGTTTCCCAAGTTTCAAATTTGTGTGCGGTGAACGATTGAGTTGGACCGCCGATATACGCTCTGCGAGCCTAGTAAGCATGCCCGTTAAGGTGGCTGATCCACTTGCTGTTCAAATGGACCACTTTGTCTCCTTATGTGAAGGGGCGTGCGCGGCACCAGTGATCTCGATGGAAGACGGCATAGCTAATCAGCTAGTTTGTGAGGCAATCAAATCATCGGCAGCGCAAGGCCGGTTGGTGACGTTAGATGATGAGTAGCGTTGCTCCCGTTTTAATCTTAGGTACAGGTGCAAGTATTCAGGGCGTGGTGGCATCACTGCGAAATACCGATCTTGATTTTTTTATAGTCGGCAATAACCGGTCAGATTACATGGTGGATAAGGTAGGGCAAGGAAGTTGGATTAATATCGACTATTCCAAAGATCAGAGTTCCTTGTCCGATCTGATTCGGAAATACGGTGTTCGAAGCGTGATACCAGGCTGTAACGATGCGGCCTACAGAATGTGTTTAGATCTAGCTGCTGACTTCAACTTACATGGCATCGACGACAAAATCATCGGCGAGACCATCACATTCAAAGATCAATTTAGCGAGAGTGCCTCCGCAGGAGGCCTGATTATCCCAGAGACAGCCTGCGGTGCGGCCGAGGCACTTTTGAGAGGGCCCAAGTTGAACGACCTGGTTGGGCCCGTAATCATAAAACCAATAGATTCCCATAGCGGCTTGGGCACTCGAGTTTACTCTACTCCAAACGCCCTGAAACAGGATCTCGAAAATGTATCAGAGCCAGAGAAAAAGTTTGTTGTTCAGAGATTTATTGAAGGCCAGCACTTTTCTGTTTCTGTCTTCCTGCACAATGAGGTGGTATCCCATTATTTTTCGGCCAGCGAGTTTGTATCAGAAGCGTACGGCGCGCGTTGGATAGAAAAATCAATAGCCCCGTCCCTGCTGAATGTCAGAATTATTGAAAAAGCGGTCAATAGCTTACAAAGCTTTGCGCAATATCTCGGCCTGTGTGATGGATTGTTACATGGGCAATTCATCCATGAGAAAAGCTCAGCGAAAAGTTACTGCCTGGAGGTTATGCGCCGATTACCCGGAGATCTGTTCGGCTATCACTACGGAGACGGGACAACGTACCACAACCTTTATTGTCAGCCTTTTCTGGCCAAAGAGTTATCTGCTGAAGCAGGAGGAAGGGTCGTTTATTCTGAGGGCGCTCATCGCAGTGTCCGGCGAGTTCATAGCAACCGTAGGACTTCTCATCCAATTGTTTATGACGGAGAATCTGACCCCGATTGCACCAAAGTACAGTTTTTTCCTTTAGTTCATATGGGTGAGCAAGGCATTGGGTTTAACTCTAAAGAAATGGTTTCTTTCCATTTTTTAAAAAATTAATGTTAGGCGGCAATTTACTGAGTTATCGCCGCAGGCATATTCTTAACTGCTCGGTAGACGGACGACACTAAGCGGACACCAGTATAGTGATGATTAACATAGATGGGGTCGAGATTACTGAAGACAACCCAGCTTATTTTATCGCAGAGATAGGCTCTAATTTTGATGGCAGTCTGGATCGGGCCAAGGCTCTCATAGAGCTCGCAGTAGAAAGTGGAGCTCACGCGGTCAAGTTTCAACACTATACGGCCAATACTCTCGTAAGCCATGAGGCCTTTGTAAAATTAGGTGCGTCTATCAGTCACCAAAAGTCTTGGAAGCAGTCTGTTTTTGATACTTATGCTGAGGCAAGCCTGCAAAAGGAATGGACCGGGGCACTATTCGATTTTTGCAAGCGTCAGCAAATCACGTTTTTCACTAGCCCCTATAGCCACGAATTGGCTGATTTTGTAGAACCATTTGTTGCGGCATACAAAATCGGGTCCGGAGACATCTCATATTTAGATCTCATTGAGCACATAGCAGATAAGGGAAAACCGGTTCTATTGGCTACGGGTGCGTCCGACCTAAAAGATGTTGACAGGGCGGTACAGACCCTCTCGTCACACAATTCCAATTTTGTGCTTATGCAATGCAATACTAACTATGAGTCCCAACCTGAAAATTTTTCCTATTTAAATCTGCGGGTTCTTGAAAATTTTAGGGCAAGGTATCCATCAGCGGTTCTAGGTTTCAGCGACCATACCAAAGGGCACTCGGCTGTGCTCGGCAGCATTGCCTTGGGCGCAAGGGTAATTGAAAAGCATTTCACCGACGACACAAGCAGACCCGGACCAGATCATGGATTTGCGATGGATCCTAACGCCTGGAAGCAAATGATGTCCGCAGCTGCCGAACTACACGCTGCTTTGGGCGACGGAGTAAAAAGAATTGAGGCAAACGAAACACAGACAGTCAAAGTACAGCGGCGAGGGGTAGTTGCTGCGACCGATTTAAATATCGGCCACAGCCTTAGCAAGAAGGATTTTAGGTATCTTAGACCTTTACACGGAACAGGGTATCACCCATACGAGCACGAGCTTCTTATCGGTCGAAAATTATCGGCGCCAATCAAGAAAGGCGAACCAATTCTGAATGAACATTTTTGAACCTGTTGACATTGACAGCTGCTTTCTCGGGAAGAGAATTTTAATCACAGGTGCCTGTGGGACCATTGGCTCCGCATTGTGTGGAAAGTTGCTAGGCGAAGGTGCAATAGTATGTGCCCTAGACAATGATGAGAACGGCTTGTTCAACCTCAAAGCGACTTGCGGTGTAACAGAAAAATCGTCGCCAAATCTTCGCTTATTTTTCGGCGATGTGCGTGACTATGATCGACTGCTGGAGGCCTGCAGTGGAGTGGACTATGTTTTTCACTGCGCTGCGCTGAAGCATGTATTAATCTGCGAGAACAATCCGATTGAGGCCACGAGTACGAATGTCGATGGGGTAAGAAACCTTATAAGGGCCACCCTCAAATCCAATGTAGACAGAGTGGTATTCACCAGCAGCGACAAGGCAGTGAACCCATCTAGCACGATGGGCAGCACCAAGCTGTTGGGAGAGAGGCTGATCATCGCAGCCAATAGCACCGTGGGTAAGCGGCCTACGCGTTTTTCAGTAGTGCGTTTTGGCAATGTACTTGACTCGAGAGGCTCTGTGCTAGAGGTCTTTTCCCGTCAATTAGCAGCTGGAGTCCCGTTTTCTATAACCGACGTTGGCATGACTCGCTTCATCTTATCAACAGAGGATGCCTCAAACTTATGCCTCACAGCCTGTCAACGAATGAAAGGAGGGGAGATATTTGTCTCTAACATGGGGGTGGCTTCCGTATTAGATCTCGCCAAAGCAGTCGCCAGAACCACGGCTCCCAATTTCGTCGAAATTGGCACCAAGCCCGGTGAGAAACTATATGAGGAGCTCAGCACAATAGGCGAAGCAAGCCGCAGCTATCAAGTTGACGTCGGCATTGTCATTGTTCCAGAAATCTTGAGCAATTTACCGGAAGAGAACATCGAGTACTTCAAAAAGATAAGGGCCACGTGTATGTTGCACCATAAGCCGGTGAGGTCTGACAAGTGCAAGTTGCTTACCTTAGAGCAACTTACGGACTTCGTAGCTAGCCAACGTCAATCACACAATGACTATACTGCCAAACTATGATGCGGTTGCTGCGCAGACCTGGCAGCACTCAGACTTCATTTATGAAAATCTGGCACAGTCAAGGTCTCTTTTCGATTTCCTCTCGTGCGGCACGATCAAGCCTCGTAATTTTGAAGTTTATGCATTAGTCGCTGGTTTACCCTTCTCCGGTGAGATGCGCACTAAGATCCTTTCCTTACAGCGGTCAATTGGCAGCCTCGTAAAACACGATGAAATTTATTGGGTAAAAGCGAGGAACCTTGCGACTGAATTTATTGTATTCAAATGGCCAGAGCAAGGTTGGGATCGGGGTAAAGAAGGAGATGTCCTGCGAGCAATGCAATCGTTAAAATTTGAGGCCTTTGAGATAAAGTATTCGGGGTTCCAGGTTAATCCCGACGGCTGTGTGGTGGTTAAAGGATTTGACGGCTCTGGTCAGTTTTCTCTCGTCAGAGATTTTTTCAAACGTGAACTTTCGTTTCTCAGCATGAGACAATCTGCATGGTTCCACGTACCGATTGGTAGGATTTTACGCCCCGTGGGGACAAAAAACTTCCGTGAACTCAGACGGTTTATCGAGGGAAATTCAAGCTCTTTTCTTATACACGAGCCTATTTCAACTCTAGCATTAGTGCATGAGACCCGCTGGTACATGGAGGAGCGCGAGATAATCAACACGGTGAGTGCGGCCTGAGATGAAGGACTCCTGGCGTTTCTCAGAGAGAGAATTAACATTCCTTCAACAAGTACTGGACAGCGGCCAGGTTGGAGGCATGGCCGGGACTGCCAATCAGTCTTTTGAAAACGCATTCGCCAAAAAGGCTGGTGCGAAGTTTGCAATAACTTTTAATTCCGGAACGTCCACCCTTCATGCCGCACTTCATGCGGTTGGCGTTCGCTCGGGGGACGAGGTGATCATGCCCGCCCTTACGGTTATTGCAAATTTGCAGGTAGTGCTGGCTCAGCAAGCCGTGCCAGTCTTTGCGGACATCGACGAGGTTTCCTTTAATATTTGCCCAACAAGCGTGCGAAGCTTAGTAACTGAGAAGACAAAGGCGATCATGATCGTGCCTCTTTATGGCGCGGCTTGCGATTTTGATGCATTCCTTGACCTGTCTCGCGAAACAGGGATACCAATAATAAATGACGCCGCTCAGGCGCCTTTTTTAACCCATAAAGGACAGCCAATCAGTTCGCTTTTTGACATTACCAGCTTCAGTTTCGATGCTACAAAGCATATGACGACTGGAGATGGAGGAATTATCACCGCCAACTCTGAAAGTTCGGCTCAATTGGTAAGAAAGTTTGGATGCCTAGGGTATAGGGATTTAGCTGCAGACAATGGTCGTATAAGAGTAAACAAAGATATCTTTCAAAACCCCGAATACTCACGTCATGACGACTTAGGCCTTAATTACCGAATGAGTGAGTTCCAAGCGGCAGTAGGCCTTGCTCAGCTAGAAAAAATAGACGCCTTCATCCAATTACGATCAGAAATTGCGTCCAATTATTATGATATCGTCGCTGGCTCCAATATGCTGATGCCTCAGTCTCAACACTTTGTTCCTGACCACTCTTACTGGACTTTCGCCTGCCGGCTCGTAGCGCCGGATGTCACTTGGGTAGAGTTTCGGAGAAAATTCATTAAGTCTGGCGGAAGCGGAATTTATGCGGCTTGGCGTTTACTTTACCAAGAAGAGCTTTTTAGATCCGGGCGTTGGAAGTCTCACGCGGAGGATAGATACGAAAATTATCAACTCACGCCTTGCAATGTCGCTGAGGAGATTCAGCCTCAACTGATGCAGTTTCCACTTAATCAAAGGAGCCTGTCTGCCGCGTGTAGTGATCTTGATGCGCTAGACGCTACATTGAGGTATTTTAGTTGAATATTGGCGCGTTCATCCCGATTAGATCGGCGTCAGAGCGTCTGCCAAAAAAAGCTATGAAAGTGGCTTTTGAAGAGACCATTTTGGCGCATTTAGTCCAGCGCATTGCTGCCACGCAGCTCATTCATGACCGAAAGCAAATAGTGGTCTGCACCACAATATGCGAAACAGACGACGAGCTCACTTACCTAGCCAAATCCTTGGGCGTTGAGGTTTTTCGGGGCGCTGAAAACGATATTATCAAGCGGTTTCATGATGCCAATCTCAGATATAACTTTGACGTGATATTGCAGATAGATGGGGACGACCCACTCATCCCTCCAGAATACTGTGATCTTGTTTTGTCCTCAGTTATAGAGCTATCGTACGATGTCGCCTTCACCAAAAGCCTTCCTTATGGGGCTAATGTGAAAGCATTCACTGCACAGGCTCTTCGGAAAGTCCATGAGGCTTATAAGTCAACAGAAAACGATACCGGGTTCGGTTTATATTTTTTAAATGAGGAACTTTGCACCTCTATCGAGGTTCACCCAGTTTGCAGCGAGCACGAAAACCCTAATATAAGATTGACTCTAGATTATCAGGAAGATCTTAATTTAATCTCTCAGATTATTGAGGACATATATCTGAGACAAAAGGGCGATCTGAGTCTAAGTACGGTGCTGAAAATCTTGAATACAAAACCACACCTCAAATCAATCAATTGGTTTCGTCAGGTTGAGCATTTATCGAGGTCTGAGGCGAAGATTGAGTTATTTGCATCGATAGGCGGGCAAATGAAAAAGATTACAAGTTCCCGGACTGCCTCATAGTGGTCCTTTCGGACCGGCCGTAGTAGTGTGAACTTAACCCTTGCTGCACCCCCCCGATTTATGAGTTCAGTTTCAATTCCACTTACTCGGAGGCCCCGGCGCCAACAAGGAAATCATCTACTATTTTTCGCAGCTTTTTATGCATCCAAAAATATTGCTTGCCCTCAGTGCTGAGCTGCGAGCATGGAATAGGTTCGCCGCTTTCCAATCTATCTAATGCCCTGCCGAGAGTTTGCCATTTATTTTCATAATAATTTCTTCTACTAATTTGAGCGAGCGACTCACCGTTAAACCTTTCCAACTTTGTAACTGCCAAAATTCCCCCAGTGTCGACTCCGGCATCCACGAGGTGGGCACTTACACCTACGTCTCCGCCCTCTAAAATAGCCCATCGTCTTGAATCAACCCCTCGATATCGTGGCAGGATCCCCGCATGCGCGTTTAACACCCCCACCCGTGCTGTTTGAATCACATGATCAGAAATTATCTTGTCTAACAAAATTACTAAAATATCAATCTCTAGGCCGGATAGCAGTTTTATACACAGTGGATCCTCATGGTGAGCTACGTACGATATTCTTGCGTCGAACCTTTCAACACTATCTTCAAGCACTGCGAAGCGCTCCGATTTTTCCCCAACGCAGACCACATTTGATATCTTTCTACCGCTGGTACCTAAAAAGTACATGAGGTGAATGGTCGAGCTGGGATCAGAGGTCAGTAAACTTATGTTCACTCGTCAGTCCCAAAGATGCTCGTACGTCACTCAACGCCGCGTTTGCTAATTTTTCAAGACTTTCTCGCTCTGTAGCACTGAGCTTTGAGCCTAATAGGTCGTTCAATTTAAGCGCAGCATTTAAATACCTCCAGTCATGTGATCGTCTAGCTTTCTCAATCAAAAAGCGGGCGATTGCCATAAGGTCCTCGCTGTTTTCCTGATGGTTATCCGGGTCGATTTTGTCGAGCTCTACTCGTCTTAACAAGGCTTCGCTTTCTAGGTCGCCGTCCATGTGATGCGTCCGATCCCAGTGTATGATCAGGGCAGGCAGCAGGCAAAGCTGCTGCTCAGTTGAAGAATACTTTTTAAGGTAGCAATTCGATTAGCCATGGGTAACCAAGATATCTGGGAGAGACGATACAAAGCCGAGCGAGGCATCGCTGGGTACCCTTATGACGTTATCGTAGCAATGATTCTAACCAGGTTTCCCAGTAGAGAGAATCGAACTAAGGTGCGAGTGCTAGACTACGGTTGTGGCGGAGGCAACCATCTTTGGTTTTTGTTGCGAGAAGGATTTTCTGCTTGGGGATGTGACGTTGCTGCTGCGGCGCTCAAGATTTCCAGAGACAGGGTTCTCCGCGAGGGGTATGAAATACCTAACGAACGGTTAAACCTAGTAGATGAAGGCGCTCTACCCTACGCCGACTCATGCTTCGAGGTCATTATCGATAGAGAATCGCTTTGCCAGTCAAATTGGACCCAAATTAAACGACGAGTTTTAGACTTTGAGAGAATACTTGTTCCCGGCGGCTGGTACCTAGGAGTAAATTTCACCGATCAGCACCCCGATCTAGCGTTTGGCAGCCACTTGGGAGATGGGGATTACAATAACTTTTCTGTTGGAATGTTTGAAGGCCAGGGAACACGACATTTTTTTAGTGTTAATCAAATCGAGTCACTGTTTCGCAATTGGCGCATCGATCAGTTGTCGGTCTCAAGTTTCGAGGCTTTGCTGGGCGATAAGCAGCACGTTGATGACTCCGAATACGTTATAGCAGCCCAAAAAAGGCGGTGACGGCGTGTCGTGCGACAGTAGGATTGTAATGGGTGTAATTGGGAATGATATCCATGTGGTAGCAAATAAAATCATAGCACGGGGACTACAGGAAGCAGGATTTAACGTCTGCAATTTAGGGGCAGGGTGTCAGCCACGTGAACTAGTCGCGGCAGCGATCGAGCACGCGGCGCATGCAGTTGTTATTAGTACGCTGGGAGGAGAAGGTGAGCCCTGGTGCGTTTCAATTAGGGAAGATCTTAACACTGCTGGAGCCGGTGAAGTGGTTTTGTATGTAGGCGGGAATCTCGGAGTTGGCCAGTGCGTTGCTGCGGATGTGGAAGAAAGATTTTTAAAGTTGGGTTTCGACCGAGCATATCATCAGCCAGCAAGCTTAGATATTTTAATCAATGATCTTCAGTTAGACCTTCAGTAGGGCTCCGTGGAAATAAACTTTGCTGATCGAAGAACCAGTATTCGGCAACACCCTCTGCTGAGAGATTTCGATCCAGAGGAGGCTGAAAGGCACTTGTCCTCGATGCCACTGCAGTGCTTCGCATCCTACGTCTACGAACGACCAAGGAAAATGCCTCTCATACAACCCAGAGGGGGTTTCGCCCTATGGCAGAAACAGCGCGACCTCAGCCTAGATCTCCGTGATGCCGGAGCAGACTTCATACCACTGACTATTGACTCGCACACCCGACAAGGTGATTTCCAGCGCGCTTCAGCTTTGCTTCAAGAGAGCGAGCGTGAAAATGCTAATTTGTTGAACGGCTATCCACTTTTAGCTCACGGTGCGGAATTATCAAGATCGCTTTTTGAGGGCATCTTCAAGCCCATCAGTCTCAGGCATGGAACTCCCGACGCAAGAATTCTCGTTGAGGCTGCATTGGATTCAGGTATCACGGAAATTGAGGGCGGTGGCTTGAGCTACTGTCTTCCTTACTCCCGCAACTACCCGGTTGATCGAGCGCTATTTAATTGGCAATACATAGACAGGCTTTGCGGTCATCTCTCTAAGCCGTCTCGCGCCATCCATCGCGAGAGTTTTGGACCTCTTACCGCGACAATGGTTCCCCCAGTCATTGTTGCCGTCGTAGAAATAATTGAACTTATGCTGGCCATTGAACAAGGGGTGCTGTCCTTCAGTGTCAGCTTCTCTCAAACCGGTAGTCTGACACAGGACTTAGCTCTCGCTTGCGCTCTGCGAGAGCTGATTGCAGATAATTTCTTTGAATTACAGGCGTGTAAGGTATCCCTTGTATTCCATCAATGGATGGGAGCGTTTCCTCTTGATCGGGCTAAAGCTGACGGCCTGATAACACAAGGAGCCATGATTGCGGCGCTCTGTGGCGCCGACAAGGTCGTTGTGAAAACGCGTAAAGAAGCGCACGGAATCCCTACAAATAAGGATAACGCCGATGCAGTTGCGCTGACACGGCAGGCCATGATGAACGTTAGCCCGATAGACGCGCTCCACCTTCCCTCTGTAAGTGAGGAGAAAGACATGATCAAGGACATGACCAAGAGCATTGTCTCGCAAATCTTGGATTTGCCGGGCGTCGCGCTTTGGGAGCAAGTCTACACCGCAGTCATGCAGGGCCTCATAGATATTCCGTTTTCTCCACATAAAGATAATCGAGGGAAAATATGGACGGCGCGAGATGCCTCAGGAGCCATTAGGATCAATGATCCAGGATTGGTGCCAATCAGCAAAAAGTTCATGCAGCGGGAGAAGCACTATCTAGCAGCAAAGGCGCTCGACAAGAGTCTTGACAGCGTTCTACATGATGTCCTGTGGATGACGACTGAGAGGAGCTAAGAATGTTTGGTTCTGGGAATACCCCGGTGGGACCGTTATTTATAGATGTTGGATCGACTCTAATAAAAGCCGCTTTCCAGTTACCGGAATACTCCTCACGTCCTGAGTTTTATCCCAGAGGCTATGGGTCACAGCCTAATGAACAAATTCCTCAAATCATAAATTTGCAAAAACAGTCTCACCCTGAAATCAACTCTGTGAGAATTTGTAGTTCAGCAAATGGCGGCATCAAAGTCGGGATAATATCTATAACGCATGAATACTCTGGAACTCTAGCTAAAAGAGCGGCGATGAGTGGGGGAGCCAATGTTCTCTACACGATAACTCTTAATTCTCCAGGGATTTCAAACCTACCAAGTGTGGACTTGCTGATAGTGGCGGGCGGCACAGAAGCTTCCGCTACAGCTCACGCGGGTTGGCTAGAAAAAGTATTCAAATATATCAAATTCGATGCGCAAGTTATTTTCAGCGGGCCAGCATCACTTTTTTGTACAGCCCAACAGCTTTGGGAAAACTGCGTCTATTCGTCAAACGTAATGTCAGAGGATCTCGCATATCGTGGTAATGACTTATCCAATTTAGTTAGAGACGCGTATCTGATGGACCTGGCAGATCATAAAGGGATCTCCGAGCTTGCAGATATAAGCGACACACCCATTTTTTCGACACCTGCAGTGGTTCATGCAGCCTACGATACTGTGCAAACCTTCTCAAAATACGCCAATCTTCTGCCCCTCGTCGTTATCGATATTGGTGGCGCTACAACCGATATCTATTTCGGAGCGGATGTAGTGTCGGACGACTGTAAACTCGCAACCGGATCATCCTCATTTCGGCACGTGTTCACTCAGATTGGCCTCAATAGCTCCAGGCAGAGCACGCTCCGGCTTTTGTCTGAGGCCTCACGCCTGAGTTCATTTATCACGGCAGCGGGTATTATCGATATTGAGGAAAGATACTTTTTAATCAGAGCCGAGGAATGTGATTGGGTCACGGACGAACTGCTTGCTCTCGCATGCTTCTTCTTAGCTTTTAGTGAGCTCACGACTTGTGAGGAGTGGAGGGGTCAGCTGTGTCTGGAACGAGTTCAGGGCTTAGTGATAACTGGCGGAGCGGGACAACTTATCAATGAAAGGTCGCTGCGGCAACTTACCCCTCTTTTTTTCAACGATTTTATTCAAGTGGATGTAGATACAGACTATACGTTTTGGACGCTGGGACTAGCTTCTGCGAATCAGTAAAAGAATTTCGAGCCTAATATGGAAAAAGAGACTATCCGATCAACTATTACTGCCTTTTTTGAAGAGCGTGGCTCCGCCCCCAAACTCGACGATGACCTCTTTGACAGTGGATTTTTAGATTCTATGAGTATGATAGATTTAATAGTACTCCTTGAGAATACGGGCGTAAAATTTCATAACAGTGATTTCACAGTCGAAAATTTCAGCTCGATTGGCGACATTCTTAAGCTGGCCCTGCAACGAACTAGTTCCTAGTGAAGGAAGCTATTCTTGTTCATGGGTTAGGTTTGTCTGGGGCAGTATGGGCTGAATGTAACTTCAAAAATATGCAGGTTTACACTCCAGACCTGTTGGGCTTTGGCGAGAATAATAGTCATCGCATTACCTCTACCACTGAACAGCTAGAATTTCTTATACAGACTGTTGGCGCTAAACAGTGGAATCGCAGTCACGTAGTTCTCCACTCGATTGCTAGCATGTTAGTAATTGATATTTTGGCCTCTGGACATTTTCCTGGCAGCATTACACTGGTTGAGGGCAATTTGTTTTCTGACGATGCCAGCTGGAGCAGAGAAATTGCCGAGTTGAGCAGCTCTGAATACCAGTTGTGGCAACGTAGACTGAAGGACAACGCGCAACTGATTCTCCGAACACAACTTATGAGCTCTCACCCCAAGTCTTCGATAGAAAAGTGGAGCGCGGGCTTCCGACAGTTTGATCCAGCGGCGCTTCAGTGGATGGCGCGCGCCGGGAGTAGGCTTACCGATGAGGGCGTAATACTTGACTCATTCTGTAAGATACCGCTACCTCGGCTTTTTATTGCGGGAGATTCAAAGAGCAGTAGCAGTCTGAAACGTCAAAAGCTCGAGCAGTGTGACGTTTCGGTCCAAGTTCTCAAAAATTGCGGTCACTACCCAATGCTGGATGATCCAAAGCAATTTGTCGCAACAATAAAAAAATTCATCGGTGATTAGTGTTATGGACACTCGATCTTCCGTTGTTGAGCTGCTCGAAGCACGATCTGAGGATCGGCCAGATCACGTCGCTCTGGTCGATAGCAGTCGCTCCATGACATTCCTAGAGCTCTATAGGATAACCACTCAAACATGCTCTGCATTAATACACCTTGGCGTCAGTAAAGGTGACCGGATAGGCGTATGCATGAGCAAGAGCATCGAGCAGGTCATAGCGCTGATAGCGATTCTACGGGCTGGCGCAATAGCGGTCCCAATTCTGCCCTCTTTAAAGAGAGACAATATCTTACATATCATCACGAATTGTGGGATGTCAGTCGTCATTACCGATGAAGCAAGGCTGCAAGAGGTCGCCTGCTGCCCGGAGACGTGTTCGGTGATAATTGGTAAGGGCGAAGCGACTGCTGAGCACCCCAACTTGCCTTACATTAGCCAACATCTCAATCCAGTAGAGCGGAACGTCACGCTCGACGCAGACGACTTAGGGATGATTATCTACTCTTCAGGCTCTACCGGCAGACCGAAAGGAATAATGATTACCCACAAGAATTTGGTCGACGGTGCGGAGATTACAAAACAGTATTTGACAACACTACCGAGCGACCGCATCGGGGGCTTGTTGTCACTAAATTTTGATTACGGGCTCAACCAACTTTGGCAAACACTATTGGTGGGCTGCACGCTATGTTTACACGAACCTTTGTTACCCAACGATACTTTTAGATTTATAGAAGAATATGAAGTCACCGCACTTCCGTTGATGCCTGTCCTTATTGAACGGCTTTTCGATGCTAGGCTGCTCGACCATCGCCTGCATTTTCGTCTTGAAAAGGTTCGTTACATAACAACGTCTGGCGGGAGAGTAGCACCTTGGATGCTAAATAAGCTGAGGACTACATTCCCAGTTGCTCAGATTTTTCTAATGTATGGCCTAACTGAGGCCTTTAGAAGTACCTATCTCCCGCCGGATCAACTGGAAAAACGCCCAAACTCCATAGGAATTCCTGTGCCAAATGTTGAGGTGTTTGTAATAGGCCCAGATGGGAGAGAATGCGAAGCCAATGTGACAGGAGAGCTAGTCCATCGAGGTGGATGCGTTTCAAAAGGTTATTGGAATGACCCTGAGTTGACGCGTGAAAAGTTCCGTGGGTCTCCAAAATTTCCAGGAGAGTTATTAGTACATTCTGGAGATATGGTGAGGCGAGACAAGGAAGGCTTTCTGTACTTTATAGGCCGCGAGGATGGCCAAATAAAGAACATGGGCATAAGAATAAGTCCCACAGAAATTGAAACACAAGCCGAGTTGCATGAAGATATCCGCTCAACTGTAGTGTTCGGCATCGATAATCAGGTAGATAGTCAAGAAATCGTTCTGTGCTATACGAGTTTTTCGGGGCAGGAAATAAAGAAACAGTCTTTGTTTATTTTCCTTAAGAAGCATCTTCCTGCCCATATGATTCCCCATCATATTCAGCACTTTCTTTCATTCCCGGCAACGGGTAATCAAGGCAAAGTCGATAGAGAAGCGGTTCGCGATTCCGTGCGTATAGAGCGCATCCGCAGTTCGGCGCCGCATAGCTAAGTGATCTGTACATCTCGGAAGGAGGTGAACTCACTGTTGCGAGAGCTTGGCCTCGGTGAGGCAGACACCGTCATGGTTCACTCCTCTCTTTTTTCTCTAGGAAAATTGGAAGACAGCGCGCACGGCTTTCTTGACGAAATCCTGAAGATCATAGGTCCTGACGGTACCCTTGTTGTACCAACATTCACGTTCTCATATAGACGGAATGAGATTTTCGACGTCATTAAGACCCCGGCGGATCGGACGATCGGTCTACTTGCCGAGCTAGTGAGAAACGACAAAAGGTCTATTCGCAGTGCTGATCCACTTTTTTCTATGGCCGCAATAGGCCCAAAAGCCGCCGCGCTTATGGATCGAGGCAGCAAAAGTTGCTTTGGCAATGGGTCAATATACGGAAAGCTTTTCGACGAAAATGCCTTGTTCCTCGGAATT
>MDTE01124049.1_pt1 | contig 15336 bp, 14 predicted proteins | sample 811231 | NCBI WGS metagenome assembly MDTE01 (sample SAMN05326651, study PRJNA326480) | marine metagenome | isolation source: seawater | place: Indian Ocean: Red Sea | collected 2010 | reverse complement strand
TGAAGTAAAGTGGAAGAGAAAGTATTTGGAATACCTGCAAACACTCTGGCCATTTCCATGGTTTCAATTTTAATTGTTGTAGCAATTGTGATATTTTTTGGAGCCTTTAGGAGATTTATTCTCGTTAAAATGGGAACAAGAAATATTCCAAGAAGAAAAGGGCAAAGTTCATTGATAGTAATGGGTCTTATGCTTAGTTCAATTATTATAGCCGTGTCTTTGGGGATAGGTGATACGGTAAGATATTCTGTTCGTTCTGTGGTATTTGATTCTTCTGGAAATGCAGATGAAATAATTAGTGGACCTGGAAGGCAACTTTTTGGTATTGAGTATTTTGAATATTCAGAATTTGAGAATGTAGAAAAATTAGTTTCCAATAATTCTAATATTGATGGTATTGTGCCATATATCGAAATTGACCTGCCTGCTGAAAATGATAAATCTGGAATTGCTGAGAGTAGAGTTCAAATAAGAGGAGTGGATGGAAAGTATTCAGATAATTTTGATGATATTAAAAATTTGAATGATAAATTAATGTCTTTCAATTCACTTAATTCAGGTCAAGTTTATATAAATGCCGCTTTGGGGGACGTCCTTGATTTAAATAAAGGAGACACTATAGGTATTTACTTAAATCTTGTTAAAGAAGAATTTGTAGTTTTAGATGTATTAAAAAGTAGAGGTATTGCAGGAGCTAATGTAACTCCTACAATTTTATTTGAACTAAAAACTTTGCAAAAATTATTGGACAAAGATGGAATGATTACTAACATTGCAATTTCTAATAAAGGAGATGGGGCTAAATCTTTGGAATTATCTGATGATGTTACAAAATTTTTAAGATCTAATCTTACTAATAATCAGGTAGCAAAGAATTTCTTTGATGTTCTCTCTGGCAATGGAATCCCGGCCTTAATTAAAGAAGAAGCAGTGGCCATTGAAGAAAGAGATAAAGAGACTTCTGAAGAATTAAGCAGAATTGCAAGTGATTTAGAGAATAGTAAGTTTAATGTAGATTTTATAACTAGTATTAGTGATTACCAACTCCAATTAATCATTCTGGGTGCTTTAGATAAGGCAGGTCTTCAAGAAGATGCTGGTAAGTTATTAATGATGTCTGGTGATTTAACAAAATTGAGAGTTGATGATTCAAAAAATAATGGTGTTAAATTAGCAGAAACAGTTGCTACGGGTGTAACTACTATTTTCTCAATATTTGGTTCATTTTCTATAATGGTTGGAATGCTACTTATATTTTTAGTATTTGTGTTATTGGCTGCAGCTAGATCAACTGAATTAGGAATGGCAAGAGCAGTTGGGTTGAAAAGAAGAGATCTTGTTCAGTTATTTACATTTGAGGGAACTGTATATTCATTTCTTGCTGCAATGGCTGGAACTTCTATTGGAATAGGATTGAGTTTTGGCCTTGTTTACGTCCTTCAAGATTTAATAGATGCAGGTACATTTGTTATCAAACCATACTTTTCTTTGACCTCTGCTTTAATTGCTTTTTCTGCAGGCCTTATATTGACATTTATTACAGTTTTTATTTCTGCTTATAGAGCAAGTAATTTAAATATAGTTGTTGCTATAAGGGGGCTTAAAGAAGAATTTGTTAAGAAGGCGCCAGAGGCTTTTCGTACTAAGGTTATAAATCTTGTATGGGACTTATTATTTCCAATTAAACAGATTTTAAGATTTATAACAGGAAAAGGTGGGAGATTAAGAAACATACTTTTGTTAATCGCGTTCCCTGTAACTTGGCCAGTAAATATATTAATTTCATTATTTAAATTGTTTGGGAAGCACTCATACGCCTTATTAGGGGCATTCTCTTTATTGTTAATATTTTTAGCTTTTCAAACTGAGACATTCTCGAATCTAAGTCTAGGTATTACTGGAGGAGTCCTATCATTAGCGCTATTTATAAGATTTATTATTTCTAAGGTAATAAAAGATAATGAGACAGTTAATCAAATCGCTGGGACTCTAGAAGGTGGTATGGTTCTTTTAGTAAATAACCTCCCTTTTGATTTTTTTGACTCTATTACAGCTGAATGGACACAGCCTGGTCCATGGTTTTGGCCTCTTGGAGGCGGAATCAATACTGCAGCGGCAGTATGGTTAGTAATGAGCAATACTCCGCTGTTAATATTTGTTCTGAATCTAATTCTATCCAGATTCTCTGGACTTAAAGCAGTTACTAAAACTGCAATAAGTTATCCTATGGCTTCAAAATTTAGAACTGGATTAACTGTAGCCATGTTTTCTTTAATTATTTATACATTAATGATTTTTTCAGTACTGAATGGAATTAACGATATTTCTACAGAGCAACCTGACAGAATAACAGGTGGTTATGATATCAAAGGAACGATTAGTCCTGAAAAAGCTATTCAAGGTGATATAAGAGACTCTTTGAATATGGATGATTTCTCAGTTGTTACTGGATCTTCAAGTATAAGTGTTGAGGTGAAGGAAATTGATGGAGAAAACAAGACTTTTAAGAGTTCACGATTGGTTTCTTTAGGGGATGATTTTATTAACACTAATAAATGGCAACTTTCTTATTTTGATCCAAAATATGGATCTAATGATCGGGAAATCTGGAACTCATTAAGTAGTGATCCTAATTTAGTTTTAGCAAGTGGATCAATTATAGAATCTGGGGATCCATTTGGCCCCCCAGATAGGGGATTTAAAACTTCAATGATTGTGCCAGGTGACCTTAAAGAAATCCAATCTATAAACATAGAGATGAAGAAAAGAAGAAGTTCTGAAGCTGGCTCTTCTCTTATTATTATAGGTGTAATTGAGAATTTAGCTGGTGGTACTGGTTTTGGAGGAGGAGGGTCTACCTTTTATTCTTCTAATAATTTAGTTTCTACAATCGCTGGAGAAGATGTGCCTAATGACACCTATTATTTCTCACTTAAGAATAAAGAGAATGCATCAGAATATTCTCAGAAATTGGAGAAAATATTTATAGCTAATGGAATGAATGCTGAGAGTTTGTTAGATAATATTGAAGAGGAAAGAGAAACATCCAATGCTTTTAATAAACTTTTTCAAGGATTTAGCGGGCTTGGCTTGGTTGTAGGTGTTGCCGCTATAGGAGTTTTATCTGTAAGGGCAGTAGTAGAAAGAAGACAATCTGTGGGAGTTCTTAGAGCTATAGGGTTCAGATCAAGCATGATAAGAACTCAATTTCTTATAGAATCTTCATTTATCACTCTTATTGGGATTGTAATAGGAATATTTTTAGGGGTTATGCAGTCTTATCTTATCTTTAGGGAAATTTCTAAAGAATTAGAAGGGGCAAGTTTTTCTGTTCCAGTGGGAGAGGTTGGAATATTAATCCTTATAACAGTCATTGCATCAATTTTAGCAAGTGTTATTCCTGCGAATGAAGCTAGTAAAATTTATCCTGCAGAAGCACTAAGGTACGAGTAGTTGAGTAGAAGTATCAATATAAAATTTGATAATTCATCTTTTGAAGGGGTTCTTAATGACTCCAACACATCTAATTTAATTTGGGACTCATTGCCTATTAATAGTTCTGTGAGCACATGGGGAGATGAAATTTATTTCTCTATACCTGTGTCTGACAATGAAGATAATTCTAAAGAGGTAGTTGAATTAGGTGACCTAGGATATTGGCCTCCTGGAAATGCATTCTGCATTTTTTTTGGCCTTACTCCGGCTAGTAGTGAAGGAGAAATAAGACCTGCTAGCCCTGTTAATATACTGGGAAAGATTATTGGCGAATTAGATTCCTTAAAACAGGTAAAGCCTGGAGAAAGTGTAATTATATCTAGGAAAGATTAGTATTTTTTCAGATAAAATAAGCCTACTGGCCAATAAAATTTAAAATCGTCATTTATTTTTTCTATACCAAAAAATTCCTTTATTTTATTATTAGCCTCACCATATTCGTTCCTTATTATTTTCTTATCTGATGAGATAGTTCCAGATCTCTCCATCCAATCTTCAAGTTCCATATTTACTCTGGTTTGATGAGTTTCATGAAGATCAAGCCCCGAGTCTTCAAAAAAATTCCTCCATTCCATTAAGGAATAATTTTTAATGTGACTTTTATCCCTAATTAATTCTATTTTTTGGTGCCAATTATTTAATTCTTTTTGATCAGAAGTTATCGTATCTATTATATAAATTGAACCGTCATTTTTTATGACTCTAGAGATTTCATTTAATGCTTTTTTTATATCTTTAAAGTGGTGAGCAGATGTTCGGCATGTAATCAAGTCAAATGACTCATCTTCATAATCCAATTCTTCTGCATAGCCAATTTTAAAGTTAACATTTTTTATGCCTCTTTCTTTTTTAATTCTTTTGGCTTCATTTAGCATACCTGTTGATATATCTATCGCATCAACATTTGAACAATTTTTTGATATTTCAAATGCGGTAAAACCTGACCCCGTACCTATATCTAAACCTTTTGAAAATTTTTTACCTTTTATTAATTTAGATAGGAGTTCTAAGCTAAGCCCCAAAGAAAAAGTTGGGCTGTTCGCATAATATTTTGCTTGTCTATCAAATTGTTCTTTAGGGTCCATGATTATTAGTATATATTAATATGTATGGTCAATAATTTTATATTCGTATTTATTGGAGGTGCTTTAGGAGCATCACTAAGATATTTATTTTCTTTATTGATACCTAAAATAGGTGTATTCCCTATATCTACTTTAGTAGTAAATATTTTAGGTTCATTTTTCTTTGGATTTATTCTTAACTTTTCAAATTATAGGAGTGATAGTTGGACTCATTATTTGTTGCTTGTCGGAATTGCAGGCGCATTTACTACTTTTTCAACTTTTTCTTTTGAGACAGTGCAGATGTTCAAACAAGATGAATATATGTTTGCGATATTGAACATATTTTTAAACAATGTGGTATGTATTGCATCTATATTTTTAGGCATGAAATTGGCTGAGTCATTTTAGTATCTTATGGAAAATATGAATTTTATTTATAACGAAAATTTATGGACTGTCGGTCATTTTATAATGTGGCTGGTAATTGGCAGGTTATTTTTAAAGAACTGGTTTATATTTATTTTATTATCTGTCGGCTGGGAGGTAATTGAATATTTGATTCCTTATGATATTGCGAAGGAGTCTTGGGGCAACAAAGTTTCTGACCTCATTACAAATACTGTAGGATTTTATATAGGAAATAAATTAAGAAACTATAATTTCCCTTCAAGAAAATAAATTATGAGAATAAATTAATATGAGTAAGAATGTTTTAGTTACTGGTTCGTCAGGATTGATAGGTGGAATAATACTAAAGTACAATTCTGACAATAACCTTTTTGGGTTAGATATTGTGCCCTCTGAATATCCAAATCATGAAATATCTGATATTTCAGATTCGAAAAAATTAGCAGATATATTTTCAAAAAATAATATTGATGTTGTAGTACACCTAGCAGGAAAAACATCGGTTGCAGGGACTTGGGATAACTTAATTGGTAATAATTTTGACGGAACCGCCAATGTCTTTGAGGCATCAAAGAATTCTGAAGTTAAGAAAGTTATTTTTGCAAGTTCAAATCATGCTGTCGGTTTATTTGAAAATGATGATCCATACAAACAAATTATTTCTGGTAATTATCAAGATATTAAAAATTATGAACTTATAAAATCCAATTGTGAAATAAGGCCTGATAGTCTTTATGGAGTTAGTAAAGCCTTCGGTGAAAATATAGGAAGGTATTATTATGAGACTTTTGGCATCAAGGTTGCATGTTTAAGGATAGGATCTGTAAGGCCAGTGGATACGCCTGTTGAAGGTAATTCAAATAGATTCTTCTCTACATGGTGTAGCCATAAAGATATCTCTGGGTTAATTGAGGCTTGTATAAATTCTGAGAAGATTGGATTTAATATTTTTTATGGTGTTTCAGATAACAAGTGGAAAATTTGGGATATCTCTAATCAAAAGAAAATATTAAATTTTCATCCTCAGTCTGATGCTGAAATCTTTAGAACAGAATAGTAATATGATTTTTAAAAATCAGGCTTCATATCAACAATTAGTGTGCCTATAGGTCTGCGATCATCGCAATACCACAGAACATTATCCTTTATAGTCATTCCATGCACTTCCACTGTTTCAGGGACTCTAAAGACATCATAAATCCTTGAATCCGAAAGTCTTATTCGGCTTACAATTCCCATTGCAGTATCTGCTGCCCATATAGTGCCTTCCTCTTCTGCCCATGCAATTCCATGAACCCTAAAACCCGGAACTTTAGTTCTATTAAGTTCAACCCAATTTTTAGGATCCATTTCATGAATATACTGAGAAGGGGGGGATGCGATATATAGTTTTCCATCTTTCCATTCAAGGCCATGATCACCAGTTTTTTCAGAGCCATCAATTAATTCTCTAGTTGCATTAATTCCAGCCCCAGGAGAGTCATATATTTCAAGAGTCTTTCCAGAATCTTTGTTAATTTTATAAATCTTGCAATTATAAGTTGAGGCAATCCATATATTTCCTTCATCATCTATAGTAATTCCAGATGACCTATCGGTATCAGTGTGAATTTCTTTTAATATTTTGCCGTTAGACCAATCAAGTAAATGAATTCTTGAATCGTCTTGATCTATTACCCAAAGACCTTCTTTGGATGCCTGTAATCCATTTGGCTTAGGGCCAGGGGATACCATCATTTGAATGGGACTTGCTATCTTATTAGTCATAAGTGACCTCCATTTTTACCAAAACCAAAATATATAAAATTTTGACTACTAACTATACGTTTTTTATTTTATGCGCATTCGCTTTGGTTGCCGTCAGATCTTTTTCTAAAATTAATATCTATTGGATCTCCAGAATTTACAGAACTTAATCTAATCTTTGTCTCTTCCCACATATGATTCCATTCTACTGGATCTCTAAGTTCTGATGAGCTATCTCTTCTGCTTCTAGCAACAAAACCTGGGAACGCTTCTCTGCCGGTATTTTGACCAACAGGATTATATCTTAAATCAAAACTCCACCGAATATTCTCACTAATATTAGGTAAAGACCCATGAACTGTTCTTTTATTTAGAACAACTAGATCGCCTCTGTTTAGTGGAACTGGCACTGCGCCTTCTTCATCAAAAAGGTGAGTAGGTATCTGCATTACTCCTTTTGCGCCAAAGTCACCACAGTGTGTCAATAATCCGCCTTTATGGCTGCCCGGAATTACTTTTAATGGGCCTGACTCTACAGGTGCATCTAGCAACGGGAACCATACGGTTAGCATATTAGTTTCATCTGCCTCATCATTAACAACTCCTTGATCTTGATGCCATGGTGTTGCACCAACAGAGACTTTCAAATTATCCGTCTTTGGTAAAAGTTTTTCAGGTGGTTTTATTCTTACGTGTTGAACTGGATTGGAATATATCTCAGATCCAATAATTGATTCAACTACATCTAATATATCCTCATCAACAAAGGCATTAAATACAGAAGGGCCAAACCAACCCTTAGATTCCATTGTTACCGCAGCAGGCGCAGGTAATGAAAAATCAAAATAGAGTGCATGAGACTCCCCTGTTTCTTGCATAACTTTAGTTAATTTTTCAGCAAATGATGAGTTTTCAAATTTAGATGATATTCTTTCTTCTTCATACAAATCATCTATCAAATTATCTAAAACACCATGATATTCTTGTATTATTGGGTCTAATACTTTAACAGGGTCAAATACTTTTTCTAGAGGAAGAAATCCAAATTCATCAAAATAATCCAATTGCTCTTTATTTAATAAAGCCATAAACAAATATTATTTTAAATAAGTTTTAGAATCAAAAAAACTTATTTTATAATTATTTAGTCCGCCTTTTGGCCACCACGGTACCATCTTCGTCTAGTTAATGGATCTTCAGGATCAACCCTGAATTTTTCAATTTCATCCCATTTCAAATCAAACCCAATCCCAGGCTTGTTATTTGGATACATAAAACCTTCTCTGACATCAAGAGCTGGCGTAATAATCTTCTCGAAAACTGGAAACCAAGTATGTATACACTCTTGGCGGTATAAATTTGGTATAGCCATACAAGCTTGAAAGCCCGCTGCTATTGCAATTGGGCCCAAAGCATCATGAGGACTTACCCTTGTGTAATAGACTTCTGCCATAGATGCAATTCGTCTTAATTCACTTATTCCTCCACACCAAGCTACATCAGGCATTACATAATCAACAAGACCATTTTCTAATATTGTGTTGTAATCCCACCTAGTAAAATGCCTTTCACCTACACACAATGGAACATCGGTATTATTTCTAACTTGCTCTAAAGCTTGATGATTTGCTGCATGACATGGCTCTTCAAACCAAACAAGATTAAGGTGGCTAATGGAATTAGCCGCACGGATTGCTGATGCAACATCAAATCTTCCGTGAGCATCCACTAATACTTCAAAATCATTCCCTACTGTTTCTCTAAGGGCCTCCATCCAATCAATAGATTTTTTTAAAGATTTATCATTTAAATGCTCTAAAGAGTTTGTTCCAGAATATTCAGGAGATTCAAGTTTATAATCATGAGGAAATGGATCTGTTTTAATTGCTTCAAAACCATCTTTCATTGTTAATTTTGCAGCCTCAACCATATCATCAATAGAAGGGGTTGTGCTTTGAGGCATCCCATCAATCAAAAAGCCCGATTGAGTAGGTGTCTGATCTTGAACATGAGTATAAAGAGGAACCTTATCTCTTACCTTTCCTCCAAGGAGTTCAAATATTGGAACCCCAAGAACTTTTCCTTTTATGTCCCATAATGCAATATCTACTCCACTTATTAATTGAGAAATAAAGCCTCTACTATTGCTTGAGCTATATGCATGGAATATTCTCTGCCATATTTCCTCAATTTTGAATGGATCTTCTCCGATTATTAAAGGCTTGACTATCGATTCTATGCCAGTTATTAAAGCAGGATTTGTTCCATAATTTGTACATTCGCCAATCCCATAGGTTCCTTCATCTGTTAAAACTTGAACAAATAACCAACAGTGACCTTCCATAGGCATTAATAGATGTGTTTTTACATCAGTAATCTTCATTTATTCTTGTGCTTTCTAACTTTTCTTTTATAAAACTCAGAATATAAAAGTTTACAATCTTTGACTACTATCAATTAATTTTTTACAGTCGATTAAATGGATATTAATTTTCTAAATGATCTAAAAAAATCTCTTCCTGACCTTAAGTCTGATCAATACTGCGATAAATTGAGCGGTCAAGTAGATATTTTTAGAGATAAATGGGGGATACCTCATATTAAAACCGAAGATGAATTTGATGCCTTTTTTACTCAAGGTTTTGTAACAGCTCAAGACAGACTTTGGCATATGGACTTTGATCGCCAAAGGGCGCTAGGAAAATCTTCTAAGTTATTAGGCAAAGAGTCTGTTAGTGATGATGTTTTGATGATAAAAATGGGAGTTGAAGAAGCTTCAAAGGCAGATTTTGAAGTATCCTCAAAAGAATCAAAAAGGATGCTCGAATTTTATGCTGCAGGGGTAAATGCATTTATTGAATCAACAGATAATCTCCCCATTGAATATAAGATTTTAAATATCTATCCTGAACCTTGGGAGCCATGGCATAGCTTAGCTGTATATAAGGTAAGAAATATGTTGATGGGTACATTTGAAATGAAATTACTTAAGACTCAGATGCACCAGCATTTAGATAAAGATATTTTTCAAAAACTCTGGAAAAATATACCAGCAGATTCTTTACTTACAGTTCCTCCAAATAAGTTATTAGAAGAAAATTTTGAAATTAGCATTGAATCTTTGTCTGAATCCGTGGAGTTATTAAATTATCTAAATGAGACTGATGTTGGAAGCAATGCTTGGGTAATCTCTGGGGATAAAACTAAATCCGGATTACCTCTTGTTGCTGGAGATTCTCATCGCGCTCTTGATACGCCAAGTGTTTACTATCAGGTTCATATTAGTTGCAATGAATTTTCGGTAAGTGGATATTCTGTGCCAGGAGTTCCTGGGGCTCCTCATTTCAGTCATACTGAGCATGTTGCTTTTGGAATGACTCATGGAAATGCAGACTATCAGGATCTTTTTGTAGAAAAATTTAGAACAACCAGTGGGGGTGTTGAATATTTTGCCGACGGTAAATGGATCAGCGCTGAGGTCATTAAAAAGAAAATAGAAGTTCGAGAAAACTCAGATTTTCAAGTTGATGTTATAAAAACTAGGAATGGTTATATGATTTCAGAAAATATTGATTCTGGATATGGAATAGTTTTTTCTCATACTGGTACTAATTCAGGAACCAAGTGGGCCGATTGTCTGTACTCAATATTGAGAGTTAAAAATTCTGAAGAATTGATATCTTCATTAGAAGAATGGACAGAGCCAGTGAACAATTTTGTGTATGCTGATACATCTGGTTCTTTTGGGTATAAGCTCAGAGGAAAGATCCCTATAAGAGATAATGCCAATCATATTGGTCTAGTAAAAGGATGGGAAGAGAAATATAGATGGGAAGGTTTGGTGCCATTTGAAGAGATGCCAAAATCAAGCAGCCCTGATACAGGATTTGTTGTTACCTGCAACCAAAGGGTTGTTTCTCCGGAGTACCCTTACTACATAGGCAATGATTTTTCACCTGAATATAGAGCCTCTAGAATCGTCTCTAGAATAAATGATTTGGGCATTAAATCGGCTGATGTGGAAGATATGTCGTCTATCCATTCAGATAGGATCAGTATTCCTGCAGAAATAATTTTTAAAAAGTTAGAATCTTTAAAACTTATTGATATGTTGCCAGACAAAATAAGAGATATCGTAAAGTCTTGGAATTATGAGATGAGGCCAAATTCTATAGCCGCAACTTTTTATTCAGATATTAAAGAACGGCTTATAAGTCAGGTTGTTAAGATTACTATAGGAGATAGTTTCTATAATGATATTTTACCTAAGAATTCAAGATCAAAAAGAACAATATTAAACCAAATATTTTATAGATTAATTAATCAGTTAAAGGGATCTGATGTTTATATTCCAGAAGAAAAAATTGAAGAAATATTAAGGAACATAATAGATGTCATTGCGAAGAAATATAGCGATAAAGAAGACCTAATAAATTTTATGTGGGGCAAAGTGCACAAGACTAGTCCAGTCCACCCTCTATCAAAAGTTTTTCCAGATTATGCAAAATATTTAAACCCCCCATCAGTTTCTTTTGGAGGAGATTCTGATACTCCTCAGCAAGGAGGATATATAGAAAATCTTGAAGTTAATTCAATTTCTGTAAACAGATATATTCATGATGTATCCGATTGGAATAATTCTAGGTGGATAGTCCCATTGGGGTCTTCCGGGCACCCAGGAAGTAAACATTATTCTGATCAGAGCCAATATTGGGCTGAAGTCAAGACAATACCGCAATTGTGGGACTGGAATGAAATTGAAAAATCCTGCGAATCTAAACAAAGGTTGTTTCCTATAAAATAAAAAGGTCAGCATTTATCTATTGGATTTTTTTGTTCATTCCCATTGATGCATTTATAACACCTAACCATCTTATGACTTAAGCTTTTATTTCTGCCAATAAATTCATCGCAAGAAATGCAGAATCTGTTATCTGTTTTAAAAGTGCCTATATTATTTAGATATTCCTTATGTTGCTTTAGATCTTCTCTTATAGTTCTTGATAGACAAATAATACATAACCTATATTGACCGAAATAAGAGTTAATTAAGTAGTTACTATTAATGGTATTTTGGCAATAAAGACAAGTCATAGGACAAAGTATTTTAGAGGGATAAAGAACTTTAAGAAATGACTTAATGTCATTTTATTTATGGAGCAAAAAATAGACTATGAATTAATTAGGATAATTTCAAGAACTAACAAAATGCCTAATTGACATTATTCTTTTATATAACTAGATCGATAAAGAGTTAATATTATTTTTTACTAGGAGATTGTTATGTTATCAAAAAGACTTGTTGGATCTTTTATGTTTTTAGGACCCATTTTGGCGGTAATTATGATCATTATAGAGGAAGGCTTTATGTCTTCAGGCTCCACTTTTGCGGAACAACTTAAGGGAATGTCTGATAATTATACATTAGCGACCATAACTACAGTAGGATTATCAATTGCTATGTTGACTATTTTTATTGGACTTTATGGTCTAGCTCGTTCTATGCAAGGAGAAAACAAACCCGGTTCTGATCTTGCTGGGTTGGCGGCAATTTTTGCTTTATTGATAGCAGGAATTTTTATGGTGTCTTTAGGTATTCAATTGATTGCAACAGAAAGGGAGAGTGAGTTTATTAAAGAAGGGGGTGATGCACTAGGTGCGTTTGCAATAAGTGAAGCTATTGTGCGAAGCATATTTGTTTTTGATGGTTTAGTTATGTTGTTTTTGGGTTCGGCAATTTTAATACAAAAAAATATGAGCCGGATAGTTGGAGGACTATTCACATTGTTTGGAGTATGTGTTTTATTAGCAGTATTCTCAGCAGGAGACAACTGGGCTGGAATGCTTTGGTTTGTTGGTTTCTTAGGCTTTCCTATAATTACGTCCGCTACTGGTTTTATTACATTAATGCAAGACAGGAAAAGCAATTAGGCTATAGAAAATCTTAGATCATTTTCCTTATGTGATGATTGCTATTTGATTAAAACAAATCATATGTTGTCATTTCATAACTTTGAATGACATTGCCTTTAAAAATTTTATTAATATCCTTAATTGCTCCTAGAAAGTTATTTTCAGAACTTATATTTAAAGCCTCATGAACAAGAATTAGGTTTTTAACTTTCGCATTTCTTGCGAGTTCTCCTGCATCCAAATGCCCCATCATAAAATCTGCCTCAGGCGTTCCCTGTATTTGTTCCTGAAGAGCAATACACAAACACACTAAATAATCTGCTTGATAAGATAATTTTTCCACTGATTCACATGGTCTTGTATCGCCTGTAAAAACGATACTTTTTCCACCTATTTCCAATCTATAAGCAAGGGAATCTAGAAATGGTTGAACATGCTCAGCTAGAGCAGATTTGACTGACCAATACCTTCTTTTCACTATATCTCCAGGACTAATATCATTTGGTTTAAATGAAGGAAGTTTTCGAGGTAATTTTCCTCCTCTTCTCTGATAAGAATTTAAACTCAAAGGGTGTTTAGTTCTTGCAATTAGGTCATGGGCAAACGCCCCATCTTCCAAGCCAATAAGTTTATTTGTCAACTTAACTGTCGGGGGAGGGCCGAAAATTTCCAATTCCTCTTCCTCTCCAAGGCTTGTTTCCCATCTTGTTAGCAGAAAAGTAGGGTAGTCTAAATCGTGATCTGAGTGGTGATGTGTAAAAAAAAGAGAGTTTACTTTTCTTGGGTCTATATCCATTTGTATCATTTTATATGTTGATGCAGGTCCACAATCAAACATTAATAGTTCGTTTTCTGACTCAACTATAAACCCGGAACCCCACCTTTCCTTGTTAGGTTGTGGAGTGCCTGACCCAAGAACATGTAACTTTAATTCGGCCATTTGCTATTTAAGTTTTCCATCTATGTAACCAAACCAATCATTTTTTCTTCTAAAAAGCTCCTGATATTTTTTAAAATAAACAGGATTAATTATAAACTTCAATTATATAAACCTAAAGGATTTTATGGATGGAGTGAAATTAGAACTGTTCCTCAGTAAGCGAAAAATTAGAAGAACTTTAAAAACTATGAATGTGCCAATTCTTAAGTATATTCTAATAATGATATTAGTAATTCTTGTAATTGGGTGTAACGAAAAAGTTTACACTATAGATGACCTGAGAGATATTGGTTTCGAGGATATTGGAGATCAGGGTATTGTTGAGACTGATAGATTTGTTGGTACTTATGAATACGTCATTTCTGAAGGCAATGCTATGGAACTAACAAGAAGATATCCTGTTCGTTTAGAAGTCATTGCTACTAAATTTGAAGACACTAAGACTGCCAATGAATATAAAGAAACTATGGAAGAAAACCCAACGGAGTTTTTCGGAAGATATCACAAGTGCTTTATAAATAATTTATATATAGGAATAAAGAAAGACTCTAATTACAGCAACTATCAGAGAATCTGTAATTATATTGTGATAGACCTAAAATAAAAGGTGTTTTAGGATAAATAAGCAGGTACAAAAATTAAAACTATTGATAAATTTAGATTATGAAAAGACTAGAAAATCAAGTGGCTATTGTTGCAGGTGGTTCAGGAGGTATTGGGTCAGAAATAGTTAATCAATTATTGAGTGAAGGATCAAAAGTAGTTTCTGTAGATATAACTGAGCCAAAAAAAAATATTTCAAACAACAATTTACTATTTAAAAAATTTGATTCAACAGATATAAATTCTTGGAAAAAAATAGTAAAAATTACCTTGAAAAATTTCAAAAAAATAAACTTTTTAATTAATTGTTTTGGAACTAATTTCAGAAAAGAGTTTGATGACCAATCATTAGACGAATGGCAAAAAATAATTGATGTAAATTTGACTGGTGTTTTTTTAGGAATTAAGTCTGTTGTTCCTTTCATGAAAAAAGAAAAAATAGGTTCAATTATAAATTTTGGATCTATTGTTACATTGAGAGGAGGAGTTAATGGGCCAGCATATCAAGCAAGCAAGACTGGTTTGATTGGCTTAACTAGAAGCACCGCATTGGCTTATGCTTCTGACAATATAAGGTGTAATATGATTTGCCCTGGACATGTTGACACAGACTTTATTAGAGAAAATAATCTTCATAGCCCCAATGATTGGTCGACATCAATAAAAAATCCCTTAAATTATGAAAAAAGAAAAAAAGGAATCCCTTTAAATGATTTTCAAGAGGCGCAGGATATAGCCAATTTGGCTATTTTTTTATGTTCCAATGAATCAAAGATGATAACAGGAACAATAATCCCAGTTGATGGTGGGTCAACAATATAGCAAATTAACTTGGGTATTTTAAACCTAAAATCAATGGTTCCCGAGATAGGATTCGAACCTATGACCCGCTGATTAACAGATATGACAAAAGTGTCTTTTGTTGTTTATTAATGTTCACATTTTCAAAAAATAAATAAAAATTAGTCCATGTTTGTGTTTTTATATGTTTAGAAATATTTCTGCATAGTGTGGTTGATAGTGTGGTCAGAATTTGCATGAGAAAATCTTTTTGTTAAATTGGATTTATGAAAATTACAAGTATCAAGCCTTATGCGGCACAATTTATTTCAACATCTAGATCATCACATTCACATCCTAAAAAATGGGTTTTTATTAAAATTG
>MDTE01148728.1_pt1 | contig 15337 bp, 18 predicted proteins | sample 811231 | NCBI WGS metagenome assembly MDTE01 (sample SAMN05326651, study PRJNA326480) | marine metagenome | isolation source: seawater | place: Indian Ocean: Red Sea | collected 2010 | reverse complement strand
TCTGGCTCAATTGTTATCTCTGGCTCAATTGTTATCTCTGGCTCAATTGTTATCTCTGGCTCAATTGTTATCTCTGGCTCAGTAATGATTTCTGATGGTGTAGTGATAACTGGTATTGCAAATGGGGTTTCAAACTTTTGAATACGATGTGAGTTGGTATCTACAGCATAAATATAACCATCACTTGTGATTAGAATATCTTTTGGTAGATTAAATTGGCTTGGACCTGTACCAAATTGTCCCCACTGTTTTAGAGTGAGTCCAAATTGATCAAAATTAACAATCCTATATCTTGATGAATCTAGTACGTATATGTTATCGCTTTTGTCAATGTCAATTCCTTTTGGTGATATTGGGAAACCAGCAAAATTTCCATCAAAAGAATCAATGTATTCTTCTTCAATACTAAATTTAACAACTTTTTTTCCTTCATAATCTGCTACGTATGTATTTCCAAAACTGTCAAACGCTATATCTATAGGATTTTGCAGATTAAAATCATTAAATCCCTTCTCTCCAAACTGTGAAATATACTGACCATCTAATGTAAACTTTTGAATTCTATTATTTTCTGAATCCGCTACATATAGTATATTATCATTAATTGCTAGACCTTGTGGAGATCTAAATTCCCCATTATTATTTCCTGTAGTACCCCATTGTGTTATAAAATTACCATCAAGATCAAATTTTTGAATTTTATTTAAGATATTATCTGAAACAAAAACAAAGTTTTCGTAAATAACAATTCCTTGAGGAGAATTAAACTCTCCTGCATCAGAACCGTAAATTCCCCATGCATTGATAAAATTTCCCATGTTATCAAAAATTTGAATCCGAGAATTTCCTAGATCTGTCACATATAGATTTCCATTGACATCTTCAGCTATACGTTGAGGAAAAAGAAAATAACCTGGGCTTGTTTTTCCTGACTGACCCCATTCTAATTCAAAATTATAATTACCAATTCCATAAGAATTTTGAGAAATTGATACACCTAATAGTAATACTGTGAAAAGTACAACTAGAGACATTGCTACACGCATCAAGATTTTATTGAAAAATATCAAGAAGATCAAGAAAGTGAGTATTTTTTGTGATTTTTGTCAAATTGAATTAAAATTGACTTAATTGACCATTTTGTGCCTAGAAATTAAAATGGTTTATTCACATCTCGTGTGAAAACATAGCTAGCTAAACCAATCATCAGAATACTAAAGGCTATCAATATTGTAATACTTATCAATGCTGACCATCCTTCTACAAATCCAGACATCATCTCTCTAACTAGTATCACAGTATAACTAACAGGATTAAATGCAGCAATTGATGAAAGCCAATCTGGCATCAAAGCCAATGGAAATAGTGCTGGACTTAATAAAAATAGAGGCATTCCAAGAAAATTAATTATTCCCCAGAATGTTTCTTGAGATTTTGCTGCAGCTGCAACCATAACAGAAATTCCAGAAAATCCTATCGAAAATAAAACTACTATAGCCATTATAGGTCCAATCATCCAAAGTTGTGGCATACTAACTCCAATTACTAATGCAATTCCTAAAATCAAACTTGCTTGAAATGCAGCAATTAAAGAAATTGCAAGCATTTTTCCAAGTGCAATTGATGATCTTGAAATTGGTGATGTTAGTGCTTTATTCATAAAGCCATATCTTCTATCCCATAATGTATTGACACCACCAAATATACTAGTAAAAATTGCAGTTAGTATAATTACACCAGGTGCCATAAATTCAATATATTCACCATCAAAACCAACTGATTGAATCAGTGGTTGAGTTCCTGCAAAAATATTTCCCATTACAATTATCCAAATTGCTGGTTGTATCAGTCTAATTATAACACCACTCTTTGATTTTCTGTAACGTTTCATTTCACGCCAAAAAATTGCGTAAATATCAGATGTAATCAAAGCCCTCTTCTCCTATTAAGATTAAATTCCTTACGTTTGTTTAATTTTTGAGTAGTATCATCTCGTAAGTTATGACCAGTATATGATATGAAAACATCATCCAAAGTTGGTTTGTTTAAAGAAAGTGAATCAATTTCTATATTCATTTCAGATGTAATATGGAAAATTTTGGGTATTATTTCAGAACATTTTGATGATTTGATTGTTATTTGATCTTGCTTGTTAGTTACTTGGTTCACAAATTCAACTTGCTTAATCCTATTGACTAATTCATTATGCTGTACATTTTCACCAACTAATGAAAATGAAATCATATCATTACTCATTGCATTTTTCATTGTTTCAGGCGTGTCAATAACCTGAATTTTTCCATAATCAATTATACCAACACGGTCGCAAAGATTATCTGCTTCTTCCATATAGTGAGTTGAAAGAAAAAGTGACATTTCAAATTCTTTGTGGATTTTTCTAATATACTCCCAAATTTTTCGTCTTGTTTGTATATCCAGACCCACTGTGGGTTCATCCAAGAATAGTACCCTTGGTCTGTGTATTAACCCACAAGCAATATCAAGCCTTTTTCTCATTCCACCAGAATAAGTTATTGCAGCTTCATTTTGCCTTTCTTCAAGTTCAACTAAAGAGAGTACCTCATCAATTCTATTACTTACTTGATCTTTTGGTATTTGGCTAATTCTAGATTGAAAAACTAAATTTTCTCTGCCAGTTAAATATTCATCAACACCTATGTCCTGTTGAACAAATCCTATGTTTTCTCTGACCTTTTTCCCTTGTGTGGCAACATCAAATCCTTGTACATATGCTTTTCCAGATGTTGGCTTTAGTAGTGTAGTTAAAATCATCATGGTGGTACTTTTTCCAGCGCCGTTTGGTCCTAAGAATCCAAAAATTTCACCCTCCTCAACCTGAAATGAAATATTATCAACCGCCAAAAATTTTTGAAATTGTTTTGAAAGTGAATTCACATTTATTGCATTCATATTAAATCTTGAATCTTAGATTATAACTTCATTACGAATTATATTATAAATATTCTAAAATTATAAGAAATTTGATGCAGGGAAATAAGATAATGTATGTTGTGGGTGTTGGTGGCTCAATACTAATAGCAATGTTTGCTGCATTTATGGCATTTAGGTGAAATCTTTCGTGATTATAAATAATCTTACATTTAAAGCAGTTCTGACAACAATTGGAAGAAAAACAGGTAAAGAACATTCTGTTTGGGCTAAAGCAGTCACTTACAATAATATGATTTACTTTTCTAGAAGAAATCCAAATAGTGATTGGTTAAAAAATGCAATTGCAAATTCTAAAGTTAAAGTTGAATTTGATGGAAAACAATTTTCAGGCAATGCTAGATTAGTAAATGACGAAAATCTCTCTAGAAAGATATCACAGATAAAATACACTGATAAAATTAGACAAGAAGAACCTAGAATTGTATTAGAAGTGAAAATTTTCTAACACGTAATTCAAACAATATGTATAATTGTAGTAAAGCCCCTACGGTCTAACTCAATCCCATCTTTCATTTCGCTTACAATTATAGTGAATGATATAACATCACGTTGTTTACATTCCTTAGCATTTAATATAATATGAGTATCCATTAAATCAAATTCCATTTCGGATACGTTTGTTTCATCAAAGAATGCTTTGCCAGTAGTTTCAATTCTGAATCGTTGATCTTTTTGATGAAAACCTAGTTTTGTTTTTCTGCCTTCACGACCAGCAGCTTTTATATTAATATCAATTAGTCCAGGCTTTGACATCGTGTATTCAGATTTTTTATTAACATAAACACCAATTTGAAATGGTTTTCCAGCAGTTGCTTCAGCCATTTTTTGAATTCCATCATTCATCACAACATCAACTGCTTTAATTGACTGTGGAACTTTGGCAAGCCAATTGTTAGTCTTCTCAATAATAGATGTGATATCATTTCTTCTTTTTTTGTCTTCATCTATGGTAATTTCATTTCTCTTTGAGTAGTAATCAATCCACTCAAGATAACTTCCAGAAATATCTTCAATAAAATCAATACACGTTCTTTTGTAATCGGTTACATTATCAGTTCTTTCTGATGCATCATCAGTTCTCATCCCATCATAATCCATTGGCATTGCCATTATTCTGCATGATTTTTTTGTTCTAAAAAACTAATCTAAATAAGGCATATTTTTTAACAAAAAGTATGCCGGGGTAGCTCAGCCTGGTTAGAGTGCCAGTTCCAATGGTAAACTCTAGCGGGTCTTCCATAGAAGGCAATACTCATAATCTGGAGGTCGTGGGTTCGAAACCCACCCCCGGCATTAACATTAGTAATATTTATTCAAGATTTCTTTGCTATAACTAAATCCACTTTATAGTTGAGTATAGTTCTTGGATTAATCTTTAGATTCCAAGAAAATGAACTAGGAGTTTTTGTTTGTTGTACAATTTTCATTCCAAGATTTTTAATTTCTTTCCTAATTTCATTTTCATACAATGGTCTGTTAACAGAATATTTTCCACGCTCATAATCATATGGATCAGAAATTATAATATGTCCAGAACTTAGTTGATTATTCATAACTTTCAATAATTCAACAGGCTCAATTAATTCAAGTATATTTAGTGCCAATATAATATCAAATTTCATTTTTCCAAAAGGATGAAATAACGAATCACAAACAAAAAAATCTATATTTTTTTGTTTAGTTTGCTTTGCAATATTTACTGCATAAAATGACAAATCAATTCCAAATACATTTTCATGCTTTATAGCAAGTGATTCCGAAATAATACCAATAGAAGAGCCATGCTCCAATACAAACTTTGAATTTGATAAATTTGATAATTTTTGTTTAACTTTTAAATAAAATTTTGAATTTTTATTTTCTTTATAGACTGTTGCCCAACGCTTTTCCACAAGTGCTAAATCATTAGAAGGTTTCTTAATTTTTGATAATGTATTTTTAACAAAGTTTTTCATTTTTTTAGATTTAGATAATAGTAGTAAATCTCCACCAAGAGATGGTCTCAATTGAAGATAGTGTGTAAAGGATTTCATTATAATTGGTATTGAATTAATGATTGGAAATTTTTCCTTACATTTCTGACAAATTAGAAATCCTTCAATAACTTGGATTGACTCGTCCAGAATTTCTATATCTACTTTTCCTGAACATTTGATACATCTTAAAAATTTATAATTTTTTTTGTGCAATACATAGCAAGTATATTTATCGCATATCTATTTTTCATCGAGATAGTATTAAATTAGTTTTAATATGTTTCAAAATATGACAGAATTTGAAGAATTTGCAGAGGCACTATTAGATCAAATTTCAGTTGAAATTAATGAGGAGAAAGAAATTTCTGATCTTTATTCAAAAATTAATGATGACACACAAATTCCAAAGAACTTTGAGAAACTAGAAATTTTTTCACAGAAAGAAATTCCACATCTGACACAAAAGATTTCTGATTTTACAGGTTTAGAAATTCCTTCAAACATAAAAATTGAATTCCCAGATTTAAAAGAATTCAAAATGATGAAAGCAAAAAAGGTGCACACGACAATTGATTCAAGGGATTATGTGGATGAATTATTTTCAGCTGTGGCAGATTTAGATGTAAAACACATTTCTGAATTGATTGATAAAGATCTAGCAAAATTTCTTGTATATTCTACATATGCAAAATCATACATTTCAAAAATTTCTACCACATATGGTGATTTCTTAAATTCAACTGTCTTTCTAAATAAATTCATTCTTTCAAGTTATCCACAGATCATTCTTTACAAACAAGGTCCGCCTTATGAACCAAATTTGGAACGAGTTAATTCAGGATATCGTGGTGCATTAAAAATGACTTTACTTGAGGAGTTAATTCATTCTACACAGAAAAATCTGGATGATGAAAATAGACTAGCTGTGGTTAATGTGAATTCAATTAATGAAGAACTTGCACGAATGATTATTGAACTAGATGAGACCACAACATCAAAATTATATGAATATCTACAATTACAAACAGTTCCAGAAGACTTCCCAATAGCAAAAAAAGCAAATTTATTTTTTATGTTAAATCCAGATAATTTTATTGTAAATGTCTTGGGACCAGATGTTATGACATTTACAAAAGTAGAAATTGATCCAAAAATTTCGGAATTTGTTCCAGGTCTTTTAGATATATATCAAAGATGGCTGTATCCAATACAAAAGCATCATGCTGCCTTCACAACTATGGAAGGAATAGCTGAATTTTCTGTACAACATATCTTATCGGATGATCCTGATTTTCAAAATTATTTGACAACATTTATGGGAACTGATTTTTCATCATATCAAATTCGTAAAAGTATGGGAAAAGAATTCACAGCAAAAATTTATGAAAAATTTGGTTCAAAAGCATTCAAATTTTTAATTGAAAAACCACCATCCACTAAAGAACTAAAAGAGCCAGAACTATATCTTCAAAGAGATTTATCTACAGGTTCTTATTAATAAATTAATTATCAATGATGGAAGACACATCATGACCTTTCTTTATCATTTTAACTTCATGACGTGCTAATTCATTTCTGAATGCATTTTTAATTACATCAACTTCATTGCGTAATGTTGCAATTTCATCCTCGAGTTTTGAGACTCTGTCATAAATAGTCTCTTCTTTTGATGTTCCTTTTTTAGAACTCATAGTTTTCTGAAAATAAAAAATTGCATAAAAAGGTATGGATCAAAATTGAGCCTAATTCTATAAATCAAATTCTTGATTACATGATGGACATTTTCCGCGTTCTTTACCAACAACACCAATGATAAATATTCTACCTATTGTCTTGCACAAAGGACACATACCTGTTGTAACATTTTTTGGACCAGTCTTGATAATTTTTTGTGTTTTCCTTCTTCCCATGCGTCTTGTCTTAAAATCTACCTTTTAAGTCAATCTTAATGGCGCGGGGTGAGGGATTTGAACCCCCGAGTTCTTTCGAACATAGGATTAGCAATCCTACGCCCTACCAGGCTAGGCGAACCCCGCACACACGTGGTAATTCAAAACTGTAATTAAACTCATTCTTCTTCAAAACGAGTATAATCTTTCACTATACTATCTAGAGGTAGTCTCTTACCACCAACAATTTTTAGATCTATTGAAATTTTTCCATTCTCAATTTTTACAATATTATAGCTATTTTCAAAGAATCCTCTTACACGTTCAGAAGAAGTACTACCAGCATTTGCAATAAGTAAATTGTTAAAATCCCATAACCAAGGTCTATGTTTATGTCCACATAATACCAAATCTACATTAGAATCCAATGTCGCTCTGAGAACATCGCCTGCATCAATTATTGTTAATCTATCAGATCCAGTATCAGGAATTCCAATTAAATGATGATGCATTGCAAGGATTGTAGTTTTATCTTGATATTTTTTCATCGTTCGTTCAAGCCAAAGTGTCTGTCTATAACCTACTTCTCCTTCATCCCTATCTGGTCTTGCTGTTCCTAAAGTTACCAAAACAACGTCATCACTCAATTCATTAATTGTCTTAAATGGGAAATATTTCTTAAAATGTAAATAACCTGTATTTCTGTAATCATGATTTCCACTAATTGCGATTATTTTTTCTACATTAATCTTTGAGATTAAATTTTGGCATTTTTCATATTGTTCTTTTAATCCTTCATTTGTCAAATCACCAGTAATTACTACTGCATCGGGATTCAATGAATTGACTTCTTGGATAACATTCTGGAAAACATCTTCTCGAAATTGTGAGCCTACATGTATATCTGATAATTGGACAATATCCATATTTTTTTTCTCTTATTTACTCATTTAAGATTTTATAATATAGTCAACTTATTGGTTATACTTTATCAAGGAATAAATAATTGAAACTTGATTTTGATGATTATGGGAAAAAAGGCAGCTGTTATGAAAGGTGATGGAATTGGTCCTGAAATAGTAGACCCGATGGTAAACATATTAAAAGAATGTAACTTACAATCAGAACTTGTTTTTTCTGAAGCAGGCTCAGAACAATGGGAAAGAAATGGTAGTAAGGATGACTCGTATATTCCAGAATCCACTATGAAAACACTGAAAGAGGTTGATGCATGTTTCAAAGGACCAACAACCACAATTCCAAAGCCTGGTGCACCAAGAAGTGTTGCAGTTACATTAAGGCAAAAATTTGAATTGTTCGCAAATATTAGGCCAGTAAAAACATTCGAAAGATTGACTCCAAATAGAAATGTTAATTTTGTTTGCTTTAGAGAAGCCACTGAAGGACTGTATACTGGTGTAGAAACTCAACTAACTGAAGATACAGCAATTGCAATTAGAAAAATTTCAAGAATTGGATGTACAAGATTTATGAATTCTGCAATAGATTGGGCAGACAAGTATAAACTAAACAAAATAGTGGCGATTACAAAACGTAACATACTAAAGAAAACAGATGGTCTTTTCTTTGAAGTTGTAGAAAATTCTTTGAAAGATTTTCCAAATATGGAATTACAGGAAATCTATATCGACAACATGGCACAACAGCTTGTTATCAACCCAGAGCAATTCAATAATTCAATTCTTGTTAGTACAAACCTGTTTATGGATATTATTTCAGAACTTGCTTCTGGAATTGTAGGATCAATTGGATTAATCTATTCATCAAACATGGGTACAGACTATGCAATGTTTGAAGCAGCTCATGGCAGTGCACCATCATTCAAGGGTCAGAATAAAGTTAATCCAACTGCCACAATTCTTGCCGGAGCTTGGATGGCAGATTATTTAGGTGAAAGGGATATTAGAGATGCAATTTTTTCTGCTACTGAACACATAATCAATGAAGGTAAATATGTCACATTTGATATAGGCGGTGATGCAACAACAACTAAAATGTCAGAACAGATAGCAGAAATTGCAAAATCCAGTCTAAGAAAGTAGTTTTTTAACCTTCACTATTATTAACTCTTCAAAAAATAGTTTCTTTCGTGAGATTATATTTGCTTCAAACTTTTTTTCTTTTATGAAATTAATCAAACCCATATAATCAGATAGTGATGAAGTGACGAAAAAGAATTTACCGTTTTTAGAGAGATGATTTAATGCTGATGAAATAATCAGGATAGGTAATTCTAATCCATCTTTTCCTCCATCTGTAGCGAAATCGATGATTTCATCCGTAGCAAGATATGGAAGATTGCATATTATAAGATCAAAGTTTAGTTGTAATGCATCAGCAGAATTACAGCATACAATATTTTCAGTTTTATATTTTTGTTCTCTGAGAGTGTTGTAACTAATATCGGTTCCTATAACTAAATTAAATGAATTTTCAAGAATTTTAGTAAGATAACCAGAACCACAGCCAATATCTAATGCAGTGTCACCATTTTCATTCTGTATAATATCGGCAAGAAAAAAAGTATCCTCAGCAGGTAGATATTGTTTAGATTCTCTTAATCTTTTCTGCAAGTTTGATAATTTCATTATTACTCATATCTTCTAGTCTCATATCAGATTTTATTTCTAATCCTAGTTGTTTGGCAATATTTTGTATTTTTTTTCTTCTAAATGAGAATAAAAGATTAACAGATTGAATTAATTCCTTTGAAATTGTTGATTTTCTACTAAACATCATTATTACAGAATTGATCTTTGGTGGAGGTGAAAAATTCTCTTTTTGAATTTTTCGTAAAATCTTCATATCAAAGCAAGTTTGAGCTAAAACTGATATGGATTTCCGTTTTTGGTTTTTACCAAGTAATTTTTCTGCAAAGTCAGATTGAACCATAATTACAGCTAACGGGAATTCTTGCATTATCATCCAATGAATAGCAATTTTACTTTGCGAATATGGGAGATTAGATACAAAAATATCAAATTTCCTCTTTTCTTGAAATCCATCTCCTTTAACCAATGTTAAATTCTTAAAATCTGAGAATTTGGAGACCGCATCATCATATAATAGAGTGTCTTTTTCAGAAGAGATTACATGCTTTGATTTTTTGCATAGTAAAGGTATCAATATTCCCCTTCCTGTACCAATTTCATATACAACATCATTTTTTGTTAGGTTTGTTGAATCAACGATGAATTTTGCTATATTAATTGATTTTAGGAAGTGTTGTCCGTATCTCTTTCTATGATTCATCTTTTAACAAAAAGTCGGAATTGAGTTAAGCCGGTAATCTCTTCCATAATTCTCTTTGAAATGTGAGCTATTGGTTCTTTAAGTCCAGCACGTTCTTCAAGATCTTTATAATCTGTAAATTTCTGTTTGTTAATTTGTTCAATTATAACTTTTAAGTATGTTTTTCCAATTCCTGGTATTAGTTCTAAAGAGTGTTTTCTTGGAGTTAGTGGCTGTGCGTTATTCACATAATCAACAAATCTTTGTTCGTTGTTACTTACAATAGTTTCAACTACATTTGTAAGTTCAGTTTGAGCAGAATCTGAAATTTGTTCATAATCTAATTTACCTAGAACAGATTCAACTTTTGTTCTTCCTTCTTTCCCAATGAAAACTTTTTCACCAATCTCAAATATTGAATTCTCTGTGCCTAAGATTTCTAATAATGTTAATCTTTCTTCCCCTATTGCAGTAACAATAACTCCTTCTCTACCTCTAACAGTTTTAGATTGTCCCTTTGAATGAAAATCTAGTACATATGCATACTCTTCGTACTTACGTGGTTGGGTATATCCCATCTCCAAAAAAATCACCTAAAAAACTAAGAGTTCTCCTTAATTATTTTAAGAATTTTTTCTAGTGTTTCAGATAGAATTAACTTTTTCCAGCCAAAAGTAAAAGAACGAAGTTCTGACATTGATTGTGGACAGATGTTGATGATTTCTACTGCTTCATCCTCAGTTAGATTACATTCTTTTATCATACTTTGTTTCATTTTTTTTGCAGCTTCAGGTTCAACTTTTGCAAATTTTGATACATAGTCAAAAGTCCATCGTTGAATTTGATCCATAGTTTCTGGATCTTGTTCTTTTAGAAGTGCTTTGACTTCAGAAATTGATACCGATTGCTTCTTCTTTATTTCTTCCATATTTTACACACCGAATGGTTTGATATGGTCTAATCTAGTGATTAAGGTTTTTGTTTTTTCACCTAATTTTACATTCAAAGTAATAGATCTTCGACCAACTTCAGTTACTGTTCCTACTTTGCCATGATAACGTCTATGTGGCAAGGCCTTGTGCTGACTTGGATCAATCGTTATAAGTGCTCTATCACCAACACTATACTCCCTTAACAAGAAGCTTACACCTCTAGGTGAATCCTTGGTCATTACCGCTCTTGATTTATGTCTAAATCCATGAGACCTGCCAGATGGCTTTTTTGTAGTCATAACAGATTTAGGCTAATCTGCCCATATTTTAAGACTTACTCAGAATCTATTGATTCTATATCTGAACCATCAGTTGATTTTTCTGGTGATTCCTCAGATGATATATCTGTACTTGGTTTTGATGTTAGTTTTGTTGCTTTCTTTTTCTTTGTATCTGTCTCTGGATCAGTTACTCCTTGTTCATCAAGGGCAAATATCACTTCTTGTTCAGGATGATGTGGACTGTCTACCATTCTTGCAATTCTTTTCTTTCCAGACTTCTTAAAATAGACTCTATACGTACTTGTATGTGCAACAACATTTCCACCAATTGGTTTTGTTGGATCACCAAAGAATTGATCAGGTGATGACATAACTTGATTTGTCATAATGCTGGCAATATTATAGGTTTCAGCAAGTCTTACTAACAGATGAACAAACCTGTTAAGTTTTTGTTGACGTGTGGCTAATGTGCCTCTTCCAAGATATTCAGATCTAAATAGTCCTACTGCAGAATCAGAAACTATTAGTTTAATATTATTTTCATTAATCATTCTACTGGCTTCTTCTAGAATCAGCATTTGATGTGAGCTATTATATGCACGTGCAACTATAATATTGTCAAGTACTTTCTCTGGATCCAATCCATTTGCTTTTGCAATTGATACAATTCTTTCTGGTCTAAATGTATTTTCACTATCCATGTATAACACCCCACCTTCAAGTCCACCTTCTTCTTTTGATTTTTGGACTTGGACTGCCATTGTATGACAAAATTGTGTTTTTCCACATCCAAATTCTCCATAAACCTCAGTCAATGCCTGTGTTTCTATTCCACCCTCAAAAAGTGTGTCAAGGTTTTCAGTTCCTGTTGTGATTCTACCTATACTTTGCCGTTTTTTATATAATTCACTTGCACTTACGAAATCTTTTGTAATAAGTCCACCTTCTACTAGACCCTCTCTTGCCTTTTCTACCAATTTTCCAGCTGTGTCAATATCCATACCTGTTAATTCAGCAACTTCTACTGGTCCTCTAACTATTAGATCCATTATACTATGTACACCTGCATCATTCAGTTTTCTTGTTGTTACTGGTCCTACGCCTGCTAGACTATCTAATCTTAATTCTAATTCATCTGTCATACCGTATGGTACGGTACCTACTCTATAAAGGTGTTGTTTAATTACTTTTTACTACAAATCAAAATTATAGAAAACTAATTTCTTCTTCTTCTCTTAGCACTTGCCTTATTCTGTCCTGGAAGTTTTGTTAAAACAAATCTTTTTTTGAAATTACTTTTATTTCTTAATTTGGAATTAGTCCCAACAATCTTTCTACCTTCAACTTTAGGCGTCTGGCCTCGAACTTTTCCTGCTTTGGTGAGGGAACCGTGTGTTGCCATGATTTTATGTCAAAAATAGTGAATTTATGTATTTGGAAAATTACCAATATTGTGCCTTAATCTTATCGAGAACTCGTTCATGTTCTCTACCCTTACGTCTGGCAAATCTCTCCATTGCACCTAATGGGACACCACCTAATGATCTAGCAAGACCATTAAAAGCTAATTTCTTAATACTGCCGCCTTTTCCATGTTTTCCTGTTTTAGTCATAAATTTCTTAATTCCATATTTGAAATTATGTTGCCAAGTCTTGTACATTACTCCCAATTGAGTTGGATCTTGATCTTGCCCCATATCATAAAACTCTGATTTCTCTAGAAGACCAATTGGAACGAATGTCAAAGGAGTAGTAGTAAACATTGAATCAGGTTGTTCCTTCTCAAGTTCACTGATTAATCGAATTGTTTCCCAACCATCTTCAGGTTGTTCATCATTATCTAGACCCATTATTAGTGTAAATGCGGGAACCCAATAATTTTCATTTAATGTTTTAACACCCTCCTTTACAACCCAATGCCATTCATCAGGAGTATATGGTGCCAATTTTCTATCTGCATACTTTTCAATCAATCTTATACTACCAGTTTCAAATCCACATTGAATTCCAGTTAGATTATCTGGACTTGCATTAATTATATTTGAAAGGTTTGGAATTAGTTTCTCATCTGCAATTGCTCCAGACAAAGTTCCATGTGTAGGGTTAGTGTGAACCACACCAGTAGACATTATAGCCTTAAACAAGTCTTCTAGTGCATCACGGTTTGGTTCCATATTTTTTGCAGTACTAACATCCATTCCATAAACAAAAATATCATCACTATGAATCCATGCTCTATCAATTCCACCTTTTTTGATGTTGACTTCAATTTCTTTTTTCACTTTCTCTGGTGAATAATATCTTAATGATCTTAATGTAACATCACAAAACTTACACCCACGACCACATCCACGCATTACTTCAACCATTCCATGCATTGTAGGTTCAATAATTTCTGGAATTTCATCCAAATCTGGTCTGTCCCAAAAGTTTACAAATCTACCATGAAGTGTTTTATCTCCACGCTTGAATTCTTTTATATCAACTTTGAAGTCTTTTCTTTTTCTAAATGGATCCATGTTTTCAAATTGTCCATCAATTAGATAATTAAAGAAGCGTCCAGCATGTCCGTCAATCTCAGGTGCTATGCCACCAAGCTCGCCTTCTAAGATTGCATAAAGACCATACTCCTCAATTTTCTCTGGAGCATAATTATATTGCCAAGTTCCAGATGCACCTGCAATTACTTTTGCATTACTTCCATTTTTCTTCTTTGCGGCATTTATACGATGATGTAAATCAGCACAATAAAATTCATCATAAGAAGTTTGTTTTCGACCATAAGTGAATGTCATTGTGACAGGTCCCATTCCAAGTGGATCCATTTCATATGTTCCTACAACTTCAGTCTCAGGACCAATAAATTTTTCAATATGATTTGGGTGGGCTACAACAACATCACTACGTGCAAATCCATCACGTAATAATCCTGCTTCTACTTTTCTTAATCCATAAGGTGCATATTTTGCTACACCATTAATGTCTGGAGACCAATTACAAATAAAATCAAAAAGAACTCTTGGTGTAACTTGATTTTTCAAAAGTTTGTACCAAATACTATTTTTGTCTCGATTTGGATCAATTGCAGGTGCACACCCAAAGAATGTTGCAAGAGATAATCCTCTATATGGTGACATCAAAGTTCTATCAGCCGTTAAGACAATTTTTGGACTAGCCATTTTCTACCTAAACGGTGTGCCTAAATCATTAATTTTAAACCTTGCTGGTGTAACAAAACTAGATTTTTTCTAATATGCCAGATTTTGTTCTCTCAAAATGCCCAAATTCGCCGTTTATGGCTAAATATTGACCATCAAATACTGTTCCATCACGGCAAACTAGGTCCTGACCCACACAGCAGCTACCACATATACCAACACCGCACTTCATCATACGTTCAAGGCTGGCTTGGACAAAAATTCCTTTTTCGTTGGCAAGTTTGACTACTTTATACATCATTAATTCAGGACCACACGTATAGATTGCATCATATGTGTTTTCTTCCAAAAGTTTTTCCAAGACATCAGTGACATATCCCTTTTCACCATAACTTCCGTCTTCAGTTACTGGTATAATATCAATATCAAATATATTTTTAGTATTTTCAAAAAAAACTTCTTCCTTTGTTCGTGAACCCATCAAAAGAGTAATCTGCTGAGAAATGTGGCTAGATTTGATTAAGCGCATTAATGGAACTAATCCTGTTCCACCACCAATCAACAATATCCTCCCATCTTTAATGTCAAAAGAATTTCCATATGGTCCTCTAACACCAATTTTGTCTCCAACTTTTAGATTGTATAATGCAGTAGAAGAGATACCACGTTTTCTTACTGTGAAACCAGCCTCATCCTTTTTTTCTGAAATCATAACACTCATCGGTAGTTCATTAACACCTGGAATCCAGACCATTGCAAACTGACCTGGTTTTACATTGGCAAGAACTTCATCACGAAAATACAAAGTTCTTACAGTGGGAGTTTCATCAACAACTCTTTCAATTGTACAAATATGTGGGTGATTAGGATCTCTTT
>MDTE01105369.1_pt1 | contig 15337 bp, 10 predicted proteins | sample 811231 | NCBI WGS metagenome assembly MDTE01 (sample SAMN05326651, study PRJNA326480) | marine metagenome | isolation source: seawater | place: Indian Ocean: Red Sea | collected 2010 | reverse complement strand
CGGTTCCAGCATCGCCGGCACCGGCGACCGCAACAGCCGGCTCACCACCGAATATCAGTGCCAGGAACGGCATGAACGCGAGCAGAGCACACACGACCAACGTCAGGATCAACAATCCCAGCACGGCCTTGTTCTTGAAGACCTCGACCTGGAATGTGCCGTAGTTGCCTTCCCACATCGGCCCCCCAACCACGATCCAAATGAACCACAGTGCGGGAATCGCAGCCACAAGGGCAACAGCAAACAGGGGAAGTTTCTTCACGACGCCACCTCCAAGCCCGGCCGGAACACCCTGTCGGGAGAGCCGACTTTCTCTCAATACTAGTATGTCCCCGGAGAATCAGGAGGCAAGTTGTCGTTGTGCCAAAGCCCCACCACCGACATCCGGCTGGCACGAGTGTGACGATTGTGACAAGCCGAAGACCGCTGCCGATTTGACGGCAGCCTCTCACCACGATGACTGGACAGCAATGAACCAGCTGACAAAACGTTTCGAGTCGCTCAACTCCCAGATCGTTTCCTGCCAACGTTGTCCGCGATTGCGTGACCACTGTGCCGAGGTCGCTCGGACCCGCCGCCGTGCCTATCTCGACAGGGACTACTGGGGTGGTCCGGTGCCCAACTTCGGTGATCCCCGTGCCCGCCTGCTGATCGTCGGGCTGGCTCCAGGCGCCCACGGGGCCAACCGCACCGGGCGGATGTTCACCGGAGACCGCAGCGGCGACTGGTTGTTCCGGGCTCTTCACCGGGCCGGTTTCGCCAACCAGCCCACTGCGACCGACCGCGATGACGGGCTGACCCTGAAGGACTGCCTGATCACCAATGCCTGCCACTGTGCTCCCCCGGGGAATCGGCCGGTCCGTGACGAACTGCTGGCGTGCCGGGAGTGGTTCGAACACACCGTCAACATCGCTCCGGTCCAGGTTTTCCTGGCACTGGGTGGCATCGCCTGGCGCGCCGTAATCGACCTGGCTCGAGACCACGACTGGTTTTCCGGGCCGATCCCCAAGTTCTCTCACGAAGCCGCGGTCCCACTCTCCGACAACCGCTGGCTCCTGGGCAGCTACCACCCCAGTCAACAAAACACCTTCACCGGACGACTGACCGAGGAAATGTTCGACAGCGTGTTCCACCTGGCCGGTTCGAAGTTGCGCGGCTCGACCACGGGATCCAAATAGGTCTGTGCCCCGGCAACCCCAGCTTGCAACCCCGCGGCAGGGTGGGGTACAAATGCACCTGTTGAAGAGCTATTCAGCGCGGTCCAAGATAAAGGGAATGGTCATGAGTGGTCCAAATCGTCGTCGCTTCCTCCAGGCATCGCTGGCAGCCGGAGCCACATTTGCCATCAGCGGAACAAAGTCCTCGGGCAACATCCTGGGCGCCAACGACCGCGTGCGAGTGGCCGTGGCGGGTCTGCACGGCCGCGGTCGGTCGCACTATGGGGCCTACGCCAAGATGAAAGACGTCGAGGTGGCCTACGTGGTCGACCCGGACAGTCGGCAGTTCGCCCGCGCCATCAGTGAAATCAAGAACATTTCCGGCACCGCACCCAAGCCGATCGGTGATGTCCGCGAGGTACTCGACGACAAGGAACTCAACGTCGTCTCCATCGCCACGCCCAATCACTGGCATTCCCTGATGAGCATCTGGGCCTGTCAGGCCGGCAAGGATGTCTACGTCGAAAAACCGCTCTCGCACAATATCCACGAGGGACGGAAGCTGGTTGAGGCAGCCAGGAAGTACAAGCGGATGGTCCAGCACGGCACCCAGGCACGTTCCAGTAGCGGCCGGGCCACAGAAATCGCCGCCCTGCAAAGTGGAAAGTACGGCAAGCTGACCGTTTCCAAGGGCTACTGCTGCAAGCCGAGATGGAGCATCGGCAAAAAGACCAACGAAAAGCCACCGGCCGAACTCGATTTCAACGTCTGGCTCGGACCCGCACCCGACCAGCCGTACCACGGCAACCTGGTGCACTACAACTGGCACTGGTTCTGGGACACCGGGAACGGCGACACCGGCAACCAGGGCGTGCACCAGATGGATGTGGCCCGCTGGGCCATCCCCGGGGCGACGCTGCCCAAGCGGGTGCTCAGCATGGGCGGCCGCTTCGGGTACGAAGACCAGGGCGAGACACCCAACACCCAGGTCACCGTGATGGAATACGACGAGGCACTGCTGCTGTTCGAAACTCGAGGCCTGGTTGGCAAGCACAAGAGCATGGGACGGATGGTGTCCAACGAGTTCTACACCACCGAGGGTGTGATGCGGGACGCGGTGTTTTACCCCAAGGGCGGCGGCAAGCCTGTGAAGGTCCAGGGACCAACCGTCGAGGTGACTCCGGGGGGGCCCTTCGGGAGCTTCATTCACGCCGTCCGCAGCCGCAAGGTCAGCGACCTCAATGCGGACGTACTCGAAGGACACTACTCCAGTGCCCTGTGTCACCTCTGCAACATCTCCTACCGACTCGGTGCCCGAGTCCCCTTCAGCAGTCGCAACAAGGTCCTGGGTGAAAATCCGCAGGTGTTGCGGTCGATCGCCAAGGTGCGTGACAACCTCGAGGTCGTTGGAGAAAAGCTGTCCCAGAGCAGTTACTACCTGGGGCGTCCGCTGAACATGGATCCCAAGGCGGAACGTTTCCTGGACGACAAGGAAGCCAACACGATGCTGACCCGCAACTACCGCAAGCCCTTTGTGGTTCCCGAAACGGTCTGAACAATCCACCGGCGATGAACCATCCCCGCACGTGCCCGCTGTGCAGCGGCGGATTGAAAGCAGGATCCGTCGACGAAGTGTCGCGGTGGTTGTGCGAGGGCTGTGGTGCCGAGTGGGTCGAAACCGACACGCCTTCCCAAGCGGACGAGACAACCGGGACGAAACTGGCTGACTCGGTCGCCTCGGTGGGCCGCTACTTGTTCTATGGGCTGTCGCTGCCCGAGCGAGCCGTCCGCAGCTCGATCGGGCTGGCGGCGGGAGCGGCTCGTGAAACGGCCGAGTTGCTTGTGCCCCGGGCCTTTCAGGATTCCAGGACCTACGGCATCGTTGTCCGCAATTCACTGAGATTTCTTGCCACCGACGTCGGAGGAGTCACCTCCCCAACACCCGAAGACGAGGAGCCGGCTGTCGAGGGCTACCTGGCTCGTAAGGCGGTGGGCAATTTCGTCGACATGGCTGGCTGGGCCACGTTGTCCTGCTCGCCGGTCTGGCTGATGGCCGTGGTCAGCGACGTGGCCTACGGTGCTCGGAGCTACACCCGGGAACTGGCGAGCGAACTTCAGCAGAAGGGACTGATCGCCAAGGACTCGACCATCAACTCCGTCGATGATCTCCTGGGAGCAATCCAGGGAGCCACCGGGGAAGCCGCCGGGCTTTTCGATACCCCACCACTGTCGGTTGCCGATCTCAAGGCCACGCTCGAAGCCACACGAGACGCACTCGATGACGCCGACATCACGGCGATGATTCCCGAGAGCGAACTCGAAACTCTGTGGGAAGAAATGAAACAACTGGCCGGTGAAGAGGATGTCGGACTCCTGGGCGTTTCCGGAGCCGTCACCATGCTCACGCTGCAAAAAGTCGGCACCGTCGGACACGGAGCACTGACCGGAATCCAGGTCGTCGGCGGACTTCTCAACCGGCAGGTCATCGGCCATTACGTGGAATCACTCTCGACCATCCGCGAACAGGGTTTCTACAACACGCTTCGCGAGACAGCCGAACCGTACATCGACGCGGTTTGGTCCAATTTTTCTCCCGACCGGGACACTTGGACCGAGTCCCTGCTCAGCGGTCGGGCGATCGGACAGGGATTCAACGCTGTGGCGGGATGGTTCGGTGGCGGCGAGGAGAACCCGGATGAGGCGACGACCGGGGATGAGGATGACCGCGGCACAGACAAGGAAGGCAAGGACCCATGACAGACCCGGCACTCTGGGCCCCCTGGAGGCTCGATTACATCAAGTCCGTCGACACCGACGAGGGCTGCTTCTTGTGTCGCTATCGTGACGCCGATCCATCTGAAGACGATGCCAACCTCGTGATCGGGCGGACCAGGCACACCATCAGCCTGCTCAATCGTTTCCCATACAACAACGGTCATCTGCTGATCGCTCCAAGCGATCACGTCGGCGATCTGGAAGCTGTTGATGTTCCGGTGCTGACCGAATGCGTGACCGAGATCCAGAAGTGGACCCGACGATTGCGTGAGACAATGTCGCCGGACGGGTTCAACATCGGGCTCAATCTCGGACGAGTTGCTGGAGCCGGTCTGCCTGGCCACCTGCACTGGCACATCGTGCCCCGCTGGAACGGTGACACGAATTTCATGCCGGTCGTGGGAAACGCCAACGTGATTCCCCAATCACTGGAATCGCTCCACGAACTCCTCTCCCACGAGCCACCGACCAATTGATGCAACTGGTGGAATTCGCCCGGTTTGCCCTTTATCATGGACCGGCGGTCCTCTGGCGACCGTTTTCATTCCGCTTCCTCAGCCAGCTCTCCGAAGTGTCACGGCACAACGATCCCCCTCCCCCTCGGATCGACCACGTGTTTCACCTCAAGCCCTCCACCGACACACACACGTCACGGCGACTCCCACCATGCTGATTTTCGTAGTCCGAGTCCTGTATTTCTTTGTCTGCGCGGGGGCGCTCTACAACTTCATCAACCAGCCCACGCTCGACCTGCCCTACTCCACCGCGATCCTGTTGTTCGTGCTCCTCCTGTTCGTCACGCAGATCTTCACGGTCATTGACGTGGTGATCCGGCAGAAGAGGATCGAGGTCATCTCGTCAATCTACTTTGGCCTTCTCGTCGGAGCCCTGCTCAATTACCTGATGCTCCAGGCCCTGGAACCGTTCCGACAGCAGCTGATTGCGATCAAGATCACCGGAGACGAGGCAAGTTCGGCCCTGGACGTGATGTTTATCATCCAGCTCCTCTCGCCACTGATTCTCAGTTACATCAGCATCTCGTTTCTGCTGCAAACCAAGGACGACTTCCGATTCGTGATCCCCTACGTCGAGTTTTCTCGAGAACTCAAGGGAGGACGGCCACTGGTGCTGGACAGCAGTGCGCTGATCGATGGTCGGATTGCCGATGTCTCCGAGACCCAGATCATTGAATCGCAACTGATCGTCCCCTCCTTCATTCTCAAGGAGGTCCAGGACATCGCCGACAGCGGCGACAAGAACCGACGGACCCGCGGACGCCGGGGCCTCGATGTCCTCGACAAGCTGCAGAAGAGTGCCACCACCGAGGTGACCGTCTACCGGGCGGCGGGCATCGAGCGGAAGGACCTGACCAATGACCAGCGACTGATCGAACTGGCCAGCGAACTCGGCGGTCGCATCGTCACCAACGATTTCAATCTCAACAAGGTCGCCTCCCTGCAGGGTGTCAGCGCGATCAACCTCAACGACGTCGCCAATGCCCTCAAGCCCCGGTTTGTACCGGGTGACTTGCTGCGAACGACAATCGCGAAGGAAGGCGAGTCGCCGGGGCAGGGAGTCGGATTCCTCGACGATGGCACCATGGTCGTCTGCGAACAGGCCGCGGCGCTGATTGGCAAGGAAATCGACGTTGTGGTGACCAGCGTGTTGCAGAACAGCGCCGGCCGCATGATCTTCGGGCGACAGGCCGATTCGGGCGGCACCGCCTAGGCCCGGCTCACATCTGCTCGCAGGTTTCGATTCCCAGCAAACCCAGGCCCTGTTCAAAAATCCGGGCCGACAGGTCGCACAGGGCCAACCGGCTGGCACGCCGGGACGCGTCCTCTTCCTTCAGCACCGAGCAACAGTTGTAGAACGTCGAGAAGACGTTGGCCGTTTCGAACAGGTAGCCGGTCAACACGTTTGGGCGACGTTCGGCGGCGGTCATGTCGACCGCATCGGCGAAACGGTTCAGCGCCATCGCCAGATCCCGCTCGGCAGGATCGTCAAGAATTATCGTCGAGCTCTCGCTCCTCAAGCCCTCGCGGTCCACTCCACCGCGCCGAAAAATTCCCAGGATGCGAGCACACGCGTACTGCATGTAGGTGGCCGTATCACCGGTGGTGGCCAGCATCTTGTCCCAGCTGAACTGGTAGTCACTCTCGCGGTTGTGGTGCAGGTCGGCGTACTTGATCCCTCCCAGGCCGACCGTTTCGGCCACCGCCGCACGAGTCTCCTCGTCCAACTCCGGCCCCTCCGGCTTGCCGTCATCGTTCTCGTCGACGATCCGACGGGCCCGGTCCACCGCCTCGTCCAACAAGCTTTCCAGGCCGACTGTGTCTCCCGAACGCGTCTGGAAGGGGCGACGGTCCTCGCCAAGTACCGTGCCGAAACTGACATGAGCAAACTCGGTGTCCGCGTAACCCCACAGCCTGGCCGTCTCGAACAGCAGGCGAAAGTGTTCGCCTTGCCGGGCGTCCACGACGTACAACATCGTATCGGCCTCGAGGTCGGCAGCCCGGTACCGGATCGTCGCCAGGTCGGTCGTGGCGTAGGTGAAGGCACCATCGGATTTCTGGACGATGAATGGCGCGTCGTTGCCCTGGATAAAAACACACATCGCGCCTTCGCTGTTGGAGGCGAGTCCCTGTTGACTGAGGCTCTCGACAACGTCAGCAAGCATCGGCTGGTAGTGGCTTTCTCCGAGGGTGAGATCAAACTGGATTCCCAGCCTCTGGTAGATGCTCTCCATCATCTCCAGGCACACCGGCAGGAATTCCTCCCACAGCGCTCGGTTCTCCGGATCACCGGAGTGCAACTTGGCCGTTTCGGCACGCGATGCGTCCGCGATGTCTGGGTGCTGGGCTGCAATGCCGGCCAGGCTGCCATCCGCTTCCACAGCCGCCACCTCGGTTTCGGAACCGGCAACCGTTTCGGAGAGTCCAGCCACCTCGGCCCGCACCTTCTTCGCCTCGGATTTCTTCGACTTGTCCCCCTCGGCGATGGCCGTCTCGAGAATCGCCAGTTCCTCGCGCCGTTCCGCCAGCTTGTCCCTCTGGCCGGGCAACGCGGCCCGACGATCGTGGTAGCCGGCGATGCGATTGACCAGGCGATACAGTCGCGAGAGTTCCATGACCGGATCGGCGGCGTACGCCTCCGGATCCAGAAAATTGCGGTAACCCTGGATGATCATGCCGAACTGGGTGCCCCAGTCTCCCACGTGATTGTCGGCGGTCACCCGGTGTCCCTGGAACCGAAACACGCGGGCCAGGGCGTCGCCGATCACGGTGCTGCGGAGGTGCCCCACGTGCATCGGCTTCGCGACGTTGGGGCTCGAATAGTCGATGACAACGTGGCGAGACGATTCGACGGCGTGATGCCCCAGTCGCGGATCGGACAGCATCCGGGACGTCTCGGACGCCAGCCAATCGTCCCGGATCCTCAGATTGATGAACCCCGGTCCAGCCACCTCGGGCGGTTCGCACAACTCGTCCACCTCAAGAGCCTCAACCAACGCCGCAGCCACATCACGCGGATTCTGCCCGGTGGCCTTGCCCAACGGCATCGCGCAATTCGCCTGGTAGTCCCCGAACTTGCCATCCTGGGCGGGGCGCACCATCGCGGTGTACTCGGAAGGATCCTCGCAGAGCCCTTCGAGAGCCCGGTGAAAACGACATCGAAGTTCGGCAAGCAGGTTCATGCCGGATCGGGGTCCAGATTGTCCGTGGAGGGAGCGGTGGAGAGCGAATCGGGAGAATCCGTGGCGTCTGCTGCCACCGACTGCCAGTCGATCCGCACGGCATCAGCCCAGAGATTGTCGAGGTCGTAGAGAGAACGGGCCTCGGCGTCCTGGAGATGGATCACGATGTCTCCGAAATCGATCAATGTCCAGTTCGAATCGTTGTCGTGCCCCTCGATCCCCAGCCGCTTGTCCCCGTCCGCCTTGAACACGCGGCTGATCTCATCGGCCACCGCCCGCATCTGGCGGCCGCTGGTCCCGGTGGCCACGACGAAGTAATCCACGATGGGAGTGATGGCCGTCAGGTCGAGCAGGACAACGTCACGGCTGCGGAACTCATCGGCAATCCGGGCCGCCCGGCAAGCTCGTTCGAGCCCGGGCACCCGGTCCGCTCGGGTCGTGGCGTCCGTGCCTCCCGTGTTGGTACTGGTCACGTCGTCCGCCACGGCCGTTCCTAGAAAAGGCCGAGTGCGAACTTGACGATCAACCCGGCAAAGACAACCGACACCATGCTCATCAGCTTGATCAGGATGTTCAAGCTCGGACCGCTGGTGTCCTTGAACGGATCACCCACCGTGTCGCCAACGACACCGGCCTTGTGAGCATCGGACCCCTTGCCGCCGAAGTGACCCGCCTCGATGTATTTCTTGGCATTGTCCCAGGCGCCGCCGGCATTGGCCATGAAAATGGCAACGGCAAATCCGGCGGTCAATCCCCCGGCGAGCATCCCCATCACTCCACCGACTCCCAGTACCATTCCGACAAGAATCGGCACGGCCAATCCCAACAGCGATGGCAACACCATTTCTTTCTGAGCCGCCTTGGTGCTGATCGACACGCAATTGGCATAATCGGGCTTGGTCGTCCCCTCGAGAATCCCCGGGTTTTCGGCAAATTGCCGCCGCACCTCCTGCACCATCCCGTCGGCGGCACGGCCCACGGCCTTCATCGTCATCGCGCAGAAGACAAACGCCAGCATCACGCCCATGAACATGCCGATCAACACGGCCGGGTTCATGACCGAGACGTCATAGAGCCTGACAAAGTCGGGGATCGTGGCTGTTTCGTTGCTGATCAGGAAGCCCATCGTGACAGCCGTAGGCAGATCGTCGATGGTCACCTCTTTTCCATTCTCGGAGTCGTTGATCGCCTTGAAGAAGTCCTTGCTGACCTGCGATGCGCCGGCGGGCATCACCAGGTAGGTTTCAACCTTCTCACCGTGCTTCACGGCCACGGCACGCTTGTTGAGCTTGATCAACGTCCCGTCGGCAACCTCGACGACCTCGGCCTTGGCCCAACGCTCATAACCCACGCGAACCTCTTCGACGTAGGCGGCCAACAGGGCCAGCGCGGTCAGGGCAGCCGATCCAATGGCAAACCCCTTGCCCGTGGCGGCGGTGGTGTTGCCCAGGCTGTCCAGGGCATCGGTCCGCTCGCGAACCACCGGGTCCAGGCCGGCCATCTCGGCGTTGCCACCAGCGTTGTCAGCAATCGGTCCGTAGGCGTCCGTGGCCAATGTCAGTCCCAGGGTGCTGAGCATTCCGACGGCACCCAGGCCGACGCCATAGAGTCCCATGGCGAACTTGCTGGCGTCCCCGAATGCGAATTCGGTGCTGAAACCGAAGGACAGCAAAATGGCAACGCCGATCACAACGATCGGCACCCAGACGCTGTAAAGGCCCTCGGCGACACCGGCAATAATGATCGTCGCCGGACCACTCTCGGCCTGCTTGGCGATTGCCTGGGTCGGGGCGTACTCGTCACTGGTGGAATACTCGGTCCACCACCCGATCAACCAGCCGGCCAGCAACCCGACACTGACGGAAACGAACAGGCCGATGTGTTCGGGCAACAAGTATTTCACCAGGCCAAACGCGGCAATGGCAACGGCCACACTGCTGTAATTGATGCCCTTGCCCAGTGCTTTCAACAGGTTCTTCTGGCTCGTGTCTTCCTTGGTCTTGACCAGGTAGACCCCCCAGATGGACAGCCCGATGCCGACAGCCGCCAGCAACAACGGCAGCATCAACGCCTTGAGTTGGTAATCGATTCCCAGTCCCTCACCGACACCGGCGAAGGCGGCCACGCCCAAAGCGGCGCTGGCCAGGATCGATCCACAGTACGACTCGTACAGGTCGGCACCCATCCCGGCCACGTCGCCAACGTTGTCGCCGACGTTGTCAGCAATGGTCGCCGGGTTCCGCGGATCGTCCTCGGGGATCCCCGCCTCGACCTTGCCAACCAAATCGGCACCCACATCGGCCGCCTTGGTGAAGATTCCCCCGCCGACGCGGGCGAACAGTGCCTGGGCACTGGCTCCCATGCCAAAGCAGAGCATTGTCACGGTGATCTCGGCCAATGACATTTCAAAGCCGATGGTGTCCTGCAGGTAATACAACGCACCGAACCACAGACAGATGTCCAGCAGGCCAAGCCCCACCACGGTGAAACCCATGACGGCTCCACTGCGGAAGGCAACCTGCAGGCCCTCGTTCAGAGAGTTCTGAGCACCCTGGGTGGTTCTTGAACTGGCCCAGGTGGCCGTCTTCATACCAAACCAGCCCGCCAGGCCACTGAATGCACCGCCGGTCAGAAACGCCCAGGGAACCAGTGGATGCTGTGCGTCCAGTCCCAGCGACACGAACATCAACACCGCCCAGGCAATGGCGAAAAATATGCCCACCACGAAGTACTGCCGCTTCAGATACGCGTCGGCACCGTCGCGAACCGCCTGGGCGATCTCGACCATTCGCTCGTTGCCCTCGTCCTGGGCCATCATCCAGACATAGAACTTCCGGGCAAACACCAGCGCGATTACCGATCCGGCCAACGCAAACAACCAGCAGTAAAACACCAGCGACTCGGTCTCTTCACTGGGTTTGTTACCACCTTCACTCGGGGCCTCGGCCGCGTCAGTTGGCTCGGCCGCGTCAGCGGGCTTGTCCGCCTCAGCTTTCTCGCCATCCGCCGCTTCGGGTGCCGGAGCATCAGCCTCTGCGGGCTTTTCGGCGGCGGCCGCTGGTGCCGCCTGGCCCGAGTCCTTCTTGTCCTGGGCGAACACGCCCGGGGAGGCCCAGACAGCCGTTGCGAGAATTGTGAACGTGAACAGCACCAGAGCCAGTGATGCCCGGCTCCCGGAATTCGCAAGTTTCATCGCGCTAACCCATTACCGCTTCGGATCGGTTCTCGAAAGCGGCGAGTTTAGCGCCGTCCGGCCAGTGTGTCAACGTGCCTACAAGCCACCGAATCGCCTGTTGAAATTGAATTGCATCGTCGGCACCTTGTCATTGAGGTGACGATTCCACAGTCCCGATAACGGCAAGTCGTCGGCAGGAGGTCGTTCCAGCAGTTCGTCGATCTTCTTGACCAGCAGCAGCCCCCACAAAGCCTCCTCGACGGTGAGGTCCTCGGTGATCAAATCCTCGTACCGGCTCAGCACCTCGTCGAGTCGATCAAGCCCTTCGACCAGTAATTTTCGGGCCTGTGTCAGTTCGTTCGTCTTGAACAACTCCTCGCCCTCGAAGAGCTTCTGGTGTGCCTCGGCCGTCCTGGGTTCGGATTCCGAGAGCGTCCGGGTCCGCCAGTAGCGATAGTTGACCACATTCTGAAAACTGCGAACCATTCGCCGGATCTGGCCCACCTCGACTCCCTGCGAACGGGCCAACCGCGAGTAGTGAACTTCGCTGGGCAACTCGAGATTGACGCTGAACCCTTCTCCGGTGTCGAACAGTTCCTGGCCGTAACCGTCCGTCCAGTCCTTCTGGGCCTGGCCCCACTGGTTGATCACGTAGTCACCGAAATAACCTTCTCGGTTGAGCACACCGTTGTTGTCCAGGCGGCAGCGATAGGGATACTGCCGAAAGATGTGACGCATCATCAGGTGCTGCTGGAATCCACGTGCCTCGAGTTCGTTGGCGATCTGGTAGAACTTGCGAGCGGCGAGAAAGTTGTCGACCCGATCGGGGTTCAACACCGGGTCAAACCCGCCGCGGTAGCGTGGATCGGGATCACCTTTTTCGTCTTCCGGCACGTTCTCGAACTGTCGACCCTCGGGATTGAAGTACTTGCGGTAAACACGCCACTCGTCAGCAACGCCGATCTTCTGTCCAAGAATCCGTCCGATCTCGAAGTTCAGTTCGGGTGAAAACTGGTTGTACTCGGTCCCGTTGTTGATGAACTTCGCGCCCTCCTTGATCCAGTAATAGCGATCCCGCACATCATCCCATTCGGCCGCGACGTTGTAGGCCAGGTTCCAGCCGTGGTACCTCCAGATCTGCAGATAGTGAGGCTGCAGCATGGTGATCGACTCGGTCGTCGATCGCACCTGGGCCCAGTTCTTCGTCTTCTGCTGTTCGATGTAATCCATCCACAGCAGGTTGACAGCGACGCCCCGCATCCCCAGCAGCACCAGGTTCATCGCCGCGCTGGTGGGATCGACACGACCGAGGTTGTGTTCCGAGAGACCCAGTTCCTGGCCCTGCGGTCGACGCAATTCCGCCAGGACCCCACCCCGGCTGTCACGACTGGACGGTCGACCGAGAATGAAGATCGGGATCAAAAGCAGCAGGATGGCGACAAAGTAAACAAGCTTGCGTTGCCGCGATGAGAGTCGGCTCATTTGTGTTCGAGCTCCCTCAGCGAAAGGCTGTAGTAGGCGATGATCAGACACGGGACCAGGTACGCCAGGGCGACACCGATCGAGGGAGCCAACGCCTGGGACCAGGGAACATCAAAACCATTAGCAATATAGCTGTCCATCTGGAAACTGCGGAAATCGGGCACAATGTTCTCAACGATGAAAAGGCCCTCGTTGAGGAAACTGTCGATCGACTTGACGGTGCTGTAGAACGTGGTTTCCGGCAAATCGTCGGTGAGGTTGATCTGACGAATGATCCGGATCACCGATTCGATCGGTCCCCCACCCTCAACATCCCCCTCGACGATTTTCTCCAGAAACGCCTTGAACCCCTGCCCGACCAGCAACATCACCAGGGTCAACAGGGAGGAAACGGGGCCCTTGAGGAAGCAACTGGAGGTCACTCCGATCACAACGATCAGGCCCAGCATCAACCAGATCCCACAGATGGCCTTGGCGTATCCGATCGCGAAACTGTTGCTGGGAAGCTGCACGAACAGGTCACGTTGAGCCATGCCGAGATACTGGCCGGAATCCAGGCAAGCGACCTCGACACGCAGTTCCTGCCGGTCATTGACGAGATCTTTGATCAGGTCCAGTTGACGCCGCTCCCCGCTGTTCTGGTCGTAGTAATCGATCTGTGACGGGATCAACGTGACGTTCTCGCCAAACTCGCTGATATTGAAACTCGGCAACGGCACGCTGGCCTTCGAGATCACCCGCACCACCACGTCCGGATCATCGACCAGCACGTAGGTGTTGCCCTTGACCATGAGTTCATGGGCCGACACCGGCACCGGGGTCACCGGCATGACCTGCCCATCAACCGTGGCCTCAAAACTGTTCTCGCCTGTCTTTCGCACAACCGCGGCCGACACGGGCCGGTCGTTCGAATCACGGAACACACTGCGATCTATCTTGACCAGGGTGTACTGCAGCAAGAGGCTCGCCTGGATATTGTCACCCTTGTGGGTCCGAAACGCTTCGAAACTGCTCTCCAGTCTCAGCCCCTTGGCCCGACTGATGACCTCCTCGGTGATGTTCTCGAAGTCCCAGATCGCTCGCCACTGGGTGCCGCCGGCGATGTACGTCCGGTATTCCCAGATGTCTCCGGTGTTCACTCCCAACTCGGTCGGACTGCCGTCAGCCCCCTTGAAACTGAGCGTGCCCAACACCGGTCGCTTGGCGACCAGGTGCCTCTTGAGCGCGGCGACCCGAGCCAACTCGGTCAAGTTGAACAGGTCGGGATTGTCCTGTCTCAGCGCCTGTCGAGTCGGGGCTGTCGTCACCGTGGTCGGGTTCTCCCCGGCGGTCACCCGCACCGTGACACCCTCGTTCCCCTCCACGTATTCGACCAGCGTCTCCTGGCCATCCCTTTCAAAGGACTGGGAATAGACCGTCAGGTTGTGAGCCACCTCGCGGTCGATCCAGATGTAACCGGTCGCACCCATGACCACCACCAGGATTGTCATCAACGACGAGAACCCCAGCATCCGCCCGATCACGATCTCCGTCTTGCGGGCCGGCTTGGTCACCACCGTGTGCAATGACCGGTTGCGAATGTCCTCTGGCAAACCCCAGCACGAGATCAGCAACACCACCGGCAACAACAACCAGGTGATCGCCGTCAGCACGAAGCTGATGTAGTTCTTCACCTGCAGGTCCATTCGCTCGTTCGGATTGTCCATGAACCAACTGCCAAACATGAACAGCAGGGCGAACATTCCGAAAACCACGAGAGCCTTGCGGCGGATCGCTTCGCGGAAGGTCAACTGGGCGATCGCGTACACTCGCCGTGGCGAGAGTTGGAGCAGATCGGCAAAGAACCTCGGAATCCAGCGGAGGACCATCACCGGCCCCTTTTTGCCATGCGTCAGCAGGCTCAGGCCGCATGCGGCGATGATCACCAGCACCAGGAAAGCGGTGACCGCCTTCCCCCAGTGCTGGATGGCATCCAAGAATTCAAACGGTTGAGTTTCAATCGACATCAGGAACTCACTGACAATTCACGGTCATCTGAACCGCGGCACCACCTGGGATCACTCGGACTCCGTACCCGCGTCTGACGCGACGGCATCCTCGGCAACAAACCGCCGCCCGGGACGCTCGCGACTCTCCTCCACTGTCCTCAGGAACAATTCCTCAAGCGTGCTGGTGGGATGATCCAACGACTCGATGCTGGCCCCATGACGCTGGATCACCTCCTGGATTTCAGCAATCGCCGTGTCGTCAAGTTTCGAGGTCATCAACTGGGTCCGTCCCTGCTCGGTCAGCAGATCCTCGACCCGACCCAGTTGCTTGAGTTCACCCTCGTAGAGAATCGCGATCCGATCGCACACGTCCTGCACGTCGGCCAGCAGGTGACTGCACATCACGACCGTCTTCCCTTCGTCACGCAACTTCAGGATCAGGTCCTTCATGTCACGGGTCCCCAGGGGATCCAGGCCGGTGGTCGGCTCGTCCAGGAGCACCAGATCCGGATCGTTGATCAGAGCCTGGGCCAACCCGATCCGCCGGGTCATTCCCTTGGAGTACTCTTTCAACTGGCGGTGCTTGGCGTGTGAGAGTCCCACCAGGTCAATGTAGTGAGCCACCCGTTCGCGACGCTCGGCCTTGCTGATGTTGAACAGCCGACCGTAGAAGTCCAGCGTCTCTACGGCATTGAGAAAACGGTAGAGGTAGGATTCTTCGGGCAGGTACCCGATCCGCTCGTTCTTTTCGACGTTGGTCGCCGTCTCGCCCAGGATCGTGATCTCACCAGCCGAGGGGAACAACAGCCCCAACAGCAGCTTCATTGTCGTCGTCTTGCCAGACCCATTCGGACCCAGCAAACCGAAAATCTCACCCGGTTGAACATCGAGCGAGAGCGACTTGAGGGCCTGGACCTTGGGACGCCCCCAGAAGTCTCGATAGATCTTCGACAGGTTGCGTATCTTGATGACGGGTTCTTTCGAGGCCGCAGGCTCGGCCGCAGGCTCGGCCGCAGGCTCGGCCGCAGGCTCGGCCGCAGGCTCGGCCGCAGGCTCGGCCGCG
>MDTE01137395.1_pt1 | contig 15338 bp, 14 predicted proteins | sample 811231 | NCBI WGS metagenome assembly MDTE01 (sample SAMN05326651, study PRJNA326480) | marine metagenome | isolation source: seawater | place: Indian Ocean: Red Sea | collected 2010 | reverse complement strand
GTTTTATCACCAGGTCTTGGTTTTAAAATTACTGTGACTTTATTTAAGTAACCCATTTTAATACCAACTTTATACATTCTATCTTGTAAGTCTAAATCATTTACTTTATTCCATGATTTTCTCCAACAATCTTTGTTTGCTTTAAAAAATTTAAGATAACCTGCATAAAGCCAAGATTGAACTCCTCCAATTCTGGGTTTAAAATTTACATGATTTTGACGTATTTTTTTTTTATAGCGATATTCAATGTGAGCACTTGAGACAAATTCGAGATCATTTTTAATAGCAAAAAATAAAAGAGACTTCAAATGGTCGTTTGTCCAAAGATCATCATCATCAATTCTTGCTATCCAATCGCCTGTAGCTTTTTCAAGACCTTTATTAATTGCATTTACTGGTCCAGCAAACCAATGATTTTCAATAGTCTCATCATATTTTTTTTGTCTATCAATCTCAAAAAATTTAATTCTTTTATCTTTAAAAGATTTTACAACCTTATAAGTATTATCTGTACTTCCATCGGATATTATAATTAATTCAAAATTTTTATAATTCTGCTTTAAAACTGTCGGAATAGACCTTTTTTTTAACATTTCAGATCTATTGTAGGTTGGTAATATTATGCTGATTTTAGGATTTTTTTTATTTAAAAGAGAATTTAATTTTTTTTTAAAAATTAAATAATTAATTTTTTCTTTAATAAAAAAAGTTACAGTATTGAGATTTGATATAACTACATTATTTAAGTTCTTAATCATTTATTGAGGTATGATTTATAAAGAAAATTTAAAAAAAGAAATAAAAAAATTGATTTTTTGCTTAAAAAAAGATAATTAGCATCAATAATTATTTGAATATCTAACACAATAATAATACAATCTTAAATCATGTTTGAGCCAAATAAGTCTTTTAAAAACTTTTTAAATTTTTTTGAAAACAGTCCTGGCAGGTTAAAAAAATACATAGAGCTGCTAACTTTAAAAGATAAATCAACTCCATACGCTACAACAGATAGAAAATCTCTTGGAGAGGTAGGTATAGTGATTAATACAAAATGTAATCTAAAATGTGTTTGGTGTCATAGAGAAGAACAACATGTTAAGGATAGTGGTTATTTAGAAAGAAACGGTGATCTAGAAAAATTCAAAAAATTAATGCCAGAATTGAAAGGTTTTGAGTGTATACATTGGGGTGGGCTTGCTGAACCCTTAATGAATAAGGATATATTTGAATTATCAAAAATTGCTAGAAAATATGTGCCAACTGTAAAAATTACTACAAATGGCACAACATTATTGCCTAAAGTAGTGACAAAAATAATTGAGTCAGGCATTAATTTTATTGAGGTTAGTATTGATGGATTTGATGGTGAAGTGAACAAAAAATATAGAGGGTCTGATGAAGATAAAATTATATCTTACTTAAAAGACATATCAAATAGGAGTGATATTCCACTTCAAATAAATTCAGTTATAACTGATGCAAACATAGATTCTTTATGGGATGCAATTGATAAACTTAAGGATGTAAAAAATATCACAAGAATACACACAATACCTTTATTTGTAACTAAACATATATTATCATTAGGAATAAAAGCTGCGCCAATTGAAAAACATGAAGCTCTTTTAAAGCACTGGAAAGAGAAAATTGATAAATTTAATCTGAATATTAAACTTTCACCCGACATTGAAGATGTAACATTAGATCCAGTTGTATCAATGAAAAGGTTACATAATATATGTTATACTGTTTATGAGCATCCAATGATTAATTTAGACGGTAACATTGCACCATGTGGAAGGTTACAACACATAGGTTTAGATAACATTTTTGAGAAAGGATTTGACGCAGCTTGGAATGGTCCAAAAATGTTAAAATGGAGAGAAGAACAATTAAAAGGCAATTTTGGAACATATTGTCAAAGAGAATGCTATATGAAAAATACTTGCTCAAGTAGGTTAGGAAATTTAAAACAATTTATGGGTAAATATGATGAGGAGCAAGTTGTGTTAGAAAATAGTTCAAATACTTAGGATCTCATTGAACAAATTCTGATTTAGCCTTTCACAAGAATAACACTCAACTCTTTTTTTTGAAAACTTATCTTTGACATAAATGTTTGAAAAATGGTGCCAAAATTTGACATTGTAAACATTTGGAATTCTATACACCATACACTCAAAACCTATAACTAGATTTTCCCAGGAGTCCATATTTTTAATAATGTTTATGAAAGACTCTATTTGTGTAGAAATCATTAAAAAATTTAAATTTCTTTTTTGGAATTTATTATTTAGTTCTTTTTTAGAAAATTTTTTTTTATAAAATCTAATTTTCATTTTAGACAACGAAAAATTTATTGATATTGAATAATTGGATTTATCGTGATTTTTGAGATTTAAAAATAGAATTAAGTTATCTTTAAAATTTGACCTTAAAAAATAGTCTCTTATCTCTTTTTTTGTTAGCTTTGAATAAGTATTTTTAAAATTAAGTCTATATCTATCCTTTTCTAGATCTTGAAATTCAATATTTTTGATTTTATTTTGATTTTTAAGTTTACCGCCAAAAAATTCAAATTCATTATATTCATGAGTATTAAGTGTTACGAAATTATCATTAATATCCATATAATCTTTAATAGTATTTTTTTGATTAGTCTTTTTTAAATATTCATTTTTTGTTGGTTTTTCATCAAAATTTCCAGCATAAGGTAAGAAATATTTTGCGTTAGTAATTTTTAATTCTTTTAAACGAATTGATTTAAAAATTTTTTTATTTTTTGATAATATATTTCTTTTTTCTAATTCACTATAATTTTCAAAAACAAGTGGAAAACCACTAGCACCTCCAGCATATGAAGCACCAAAAACATTTGTTTCAGGAAGATTGTGAGAATTTAAATTATTTGAGTCAACATTTAAAATGAAAGAAGTATTTCCAGCTGTAAAATATAAACCAGAATCATCTCTAAAATCTCCTGATTTTAAAATCATAAAATTAAGTTCAGTTTTTTTATAATTAAAAGTTTCCAAGAAATTGAATTTTTTAACATTCTTAAAATTCATACTTTTTAAAAACTTAAATACAGAGTTTGATAGAAAATTTGGAATAACTATTGGTATTTCCTTTTTTATTTGAGACAAGCTTAGCTGGTGTAGATGATCTGGATGATTATGACTTATGTAAATAAAATCACAATCATTAAGTTCATCCAACCAATTTTTTTTTGTTTTATTTTTAAGCCACCACCCAAGCCCAAAAGCTGGACCAAATGCCCAAGGATCAGTTGCAAATTTAAATTTTTCTCCTTTGATAATTAAAAAGGCATGATTTATATATTCTATAAAAATACTTTTTTTTGAAGATGATTTTTTAAGATATGGAATAAATTTTTCATTTTTTAATACAATCTTTTTATTTTTAATTTTAAAAGATAATTTTTTTTTTTTAAATCCATTATTATATCGACCAGTTTCAGGAAAAAATTTCCAATTATGATAAGGACAAATATGATTTTCATTTCTAGATAGAATTTTTCCACCAGCATGATCACATATACGATCATAAACCTTTATTATTTTCTTTTTTTTAAAAATAATAAATTTATCAAAATTATTAACCCCTTCTTTAATTTCTCCTAAATCAAAAGTATTAACTTCTTTTTTTATTTTATATTCAGTTTTTTTTTTGATAAACATTAGCTTTAATAAATACTATCTTTTAAATAAAAACAATATTTTAATAAAACAATGAATCTAAATAAAAAAATAATTTTAGGTGGTGCACAGTTTGGAATGAAATATGGAATTGCTAACAAGAATGGAGAAATTTCTTCTAAAAATTTAAGAAAAATATTAAATTATGCAATTAATAGACAAGTGTATATTATTGACACGGCCACAAGCTATAAACGTTCTTTAAAAAAAATTTTTGATATTTCCCATAATGATAATTTCAAGAATAAAGTTAAAGTTATAATAAAGATAAAATCAACATCAATATTAAATACAGTCAAATTTAAAAAACTTTACGATAAATATAATATTTATTGCTTGATGGCTCATTCCTCTAAGTTATTTTTAAAAAAATCTTTCCAGAAAAAAATTAAGATTTTGAAAAAAGATTATCAATTTAAAATAGGTGTATCAATTTATGAAAATAAAGAATTATCAAATCTAAAAAGATATTATAAGATAATTAATGTTGTGCAAATACCCTTCAATATTATTAATTATAAAACTTTTGATGCTAAAGTTTTAGACAAATTAAAAAAAGAAAAAATAGAACTGCATGCTAGATCAATTTTTTATCAAGGCGTTTTATTGATGAATAAAAAGAGTATTAAGTCTAGATTTAAGAGTTTCTATGAGAAATTTAATCAATTAAATTATTTGTCTAAAAAAAATAAGGTTAATATGATTTTTATATGTATTAAATTTGTATTAAATAAAAATTATTTCAACAAATTAATATTTGGATTTGATACATTAAATCAATTTAAACAAATTATTAAAAATCTCAACTCAAGAAAAAAAATTCCTTATCAAATAAAAAATTATCTAAAAAATACTGATTTAAAGCCATTCTTACCAGATCCAAGAGAATTTAAATATAAATAATTACAATTGATATAAATTTTGATAATTTAAAGGATTACACTATTATTTTTGTATCTCATAATATAAAACATTTAAAAAAAAAAAATTATCAAATTTAAATGAAAATATTTTTAACTGGTTCTGAGGGATTTATTGGTTCTCATCTTTTAGAGTCGTTAATTAAAAGTGGACATAAAGTTAATGCTTTAATTCAATATAATTCTTTTGGCAATATAGGACATCTAAAATTTCTTGATAAAAAGTATGAAAAAAAATATATCAAAGTATTTGGAGATATAAGAGATGCTGATTTTTTAGAAAAAAACATAAAAGGTTGTGATATAGTTATTAATCTTGCTGCTTTAATTGCCATTCCATATTCTTATGATGCAGCCGAGTCTTACATTGATACCAACATAAAAGGAACATTCAATATTTTAAAGGCATCAATGAAAAATAAAGTTAAACAAATAATTCATACATCTACTAGTGAGGTTTATGGATCTGCAATTAAGATCCCGATTGATGAAAATCATAGATTATTAGGTCAATCTCCTTATGCAGCATCTAAGATTGCTGCTGATCAGTTATGTTTGTCTTTTTACCATTCATATCAAACTCCGGTAACAATTCTTAGACCATTTAATACATTTGGACCAAGACAATCTTTACGAGCAGTAATTCCTAGTATCATTGTTCAATGTTTAAGTAATAAAAAAAAAATATATTTAGGTGACTCATCAACTACAAGAGATTTTAATTATATAGAAAATATTACTCATGCATATCTAAAAACAATTGGAAACAAAAAAAGCATAGGAGAAGTTATAAATGTTGGAAGCAATTATGAAATAAAGATTAGTGAATTATTTAAATTGATTAAGAAAATAACAAAGTCTAAAGCTAAACTTTCTCTTGATAAGAAAAGGCTTAGACCAAAAAATAGCGAAGTTATGAGATTAAATTGTAATCCAAAAAAAGCACACAGGATTTTAAAGTGGAAACCAAAATTTCCTCACAGAAAAGGCTTTGTTAAGGCGTTGAACTTGACTATAAAATGGTACAAAGAAAATTATGATATAAATAAAATTAATACTTCCTACATGAAATGATCAAAACCAAAATATCTAACGGAGATATAAATAATTTTTTTAAGATTATAAAGACATTAAAAAAAAATAAAAAATTACCATTACATGAGCCAAATCTTGATAGAAAAGATTTAAATTATGTTAATAAAGCTATTAAATCCTCACAAATATCAACTTATGGAAAATATACGAAAATTTTTGAAGATAAAATAAAAGATTATTGTAAATCAAATTATTCTTTTTCAACAATAAATGGATCATCAGCTTTACATGTGTCTTTAATTTTAAGTGGAGTAGATGAAAAAAGTGAGGTAATTTTATCTACATTAGGATTTATTTCATCAGTAAATTCGATTTCATACTTAAAAGCTAAACCTATTTTTTGTGATTGTGAAAATGAAACTTTAGGCATTGATCCAAAAAAACTTTATGATTTTTTAAAAAAAAACTGTAAAATAAAAGATAATAAATGCTTTAATACTAAAACAAAAAAATATATTAAAGCAGCAATTATCACACATGTTTTTGGAAATCCTAGTAGAATTGTTGAACTTTGTAAAATTCTAAAAAGTTATAAAATTAAAATTATTGAAGATGCAGCCGAATGTCTTGGAAGTTGGTATAAAAAGAGACATCTTGGAACGTTTGGAGATTTTGGAGTAATCAGTTTTAATGGAAATAAAATTATTACATCAGGTGGCGGAGGGGCAGTTTTACTAAAAAATTTTTCTCATTATAAAAAAGGATTAAATTTAATTAGAAATATGAAAATCAAACATCCTTTCGAACAAAAATTTGCTGATATTGGCTATAATTATAGATTACCAAGTATTAATTCTTCACTCGGAATTTCTCAATTAGGTAAGATTAATATCTTTTTAAAAAACAAAAGAATATTAAAAAGATTTTATAAAAAGAAATTTCAAAACTTGAAAATTCTTACCTTTTTTGATTCACTTAACTCAGCTGGAAGTAATAATTGGTTGAATATTGTTTTGATTAACAATGATTATAAACACTTAAGAGAAAAGATATTAAAAAAAAGTATTAAATTAAATATAGAACTTAGACCTGTATGGAGTTTACTACATAAGATTAAAAGATTTAAAAATTCTCAAAAAACTAATCTAGATAATGCAATAAATTTAGAAAAAAGAATTTTAACTTTACCAAGTAGTTATAACTTAATAAAAAAATTTAAATGAAAAAAAAAATTTTTGTTTTCACTTGTTCAAGAGCTGATTATAATCCACTTCAAAATCTTATAAGTTCATTCTCAAAGTCAAAAAAATATGAAACATATATAATTATATCAGGACAACACTTAGATTTTAAGTCAGGTAATACTATTCAAGAAATTAAACAAAATCATAAACTTAAGATTTTTAAATTGAAATACCCTGTGAAAATTCAGACAGCACTAAATATTACTATATCGAAATCTATTTTAATGAAAAAACTTTCAAAAATTTTTCAAAAACATAAACCAGATTTATTAGTATTATTAGGTGATAGGTACGAACTTTTACCCTGCGCAGCTAGTTGTGTACAGTTTAAAATACCTATTGCACATTTACATGGAGGAGAAATTACAAAAGGTTCCTTAGATAATATTTACAGAAATATGATTTCTAAGTTATCTAATATACATTTTGTGTGTCATGACGAATATAAAAAAAATTTGATAAAATTAGGTGAAAAATCAAATAGAATATTTAATTACGGAGCACCAAGTATTGAAAATATACCTAAAAAAATTTCAAATAGACATCAGAGTAAGTTTAAAAAGAAAACTTTTCTTGTTACATATCATCCTAATACAATTCATCCAAAAAAAACTAAAATAGAAATTATTCAATTAATGGAAGCTTTAAAGTATTTAAGAAATTACAATTTTATATTATCACAACCTAATTTAGATATTAATAGTCATGAAGTTTCAAAAATTATAAAAAAGTATAAAAAATATAAGAACGTAATTATAAAAAAATCTTTAGGTAAGAAAGATTATTTTTCAACTCTAAATCATATAGATGGAATTATTGGTAATTCTTCATCAATCATTTTAGAGTCATCTAGTTTCAGGTTACCCGCCTTGAATATAGGAAATAGACAAAAAGGAAGAATTTTAACAAAAAATATAATATCTTGCGATTTCAAAAAAAAGAAAATAATAAGAAATATCAAAAAAATTTCTAGTGAAAAATTTAAGAAAAAAATTTCCAATATTCAAAATCCATTTTATAAAAAAAATACTAGTAAAAGAATAATTAATAAAATATCATCCTTAAATTTAGACAAAATATTTCATGAAAAATTAATTTGATAAAATGATTAAAAATTGGAAAAAGTCAATAATTTCTGAAAAAGCAACCTTATCTCAAGCTATTAAAGCAATCAATTCTAACAAGTTAAAAGTTGCCGTCATCACTAACAAAAAAAATAATGTTTTAGGCCTATTAACTGATGGAGATATTAGAAGAGCAATTTTGAATGAAAAATCTTTAAAAACTAAAGCTTTAAATGTTGCAACAAAAAATCCCTTAGTGATTCCTAAAAATATTGATTATGAAAAAATTAAACAAATTATGAATAAGAATGACATTTTACAGCTTCCAGTTGTTGACAAAAAAAATAAAATTATAAGTATAATATCTTCAAAAGATTTAAGTTTATCAAGGCAAGTTAAAAACCCAGTTTTAATAATGGCAGGTGGTTTTGGCAAAAGATTATTACCTTTAACAAAAGTTATACCAAAACCTTTACTAAAAATTGGAAATGATAGAATATTAGATAAAATTATCGAAAATATAAAAAGATATAATTTTAGAAAAATTTTTATATCTGTCTATTATTTATCTAAAAAAATTACAGAACATGCACAAAATAGAAAAAACTGGGATTTAAAAGTAAACTATATAAGAGAAAAAAAACCTTTAGGTACTGCCGGTTGTTTATACTATTTAAAGAATAAAATAAAATTACCATTAATTGTCATGAACGGGGATATAATTACTAGTCTAAATTTTGAGGAAATGTTGAATTCTCATAATAAAAATAAGTCTGATATAACAATAGCTTTACAAACTCATAAAATAAACATTCCATTTGCCGTCCTAGAGACTGATGAAATTAAGATTAGAGAAATTAATGAAAAACCAACAATATCAAAAAAGGTAAATGCAGGTATTTATATAATAAATCCAAGTATTATAGATACTTTTATGAAAAAACCTGAGTTTATTGATATGCCAGATTTAATTAAAAAAGCGATAAATTATAAAAAAAGGGTGCATGCTTTTCCTATTCATGAGGATTGGGATGATGCAGGTAATGAGAAACTAAAAAAAATTCTAAAAATTAAATAAAATCACTTCTTTTTAAAATTTGAAATTTTTTTATATTTTTTTTTAATTTTTTACCTATAAACAAATTATATTTGGAAGGCGATATTCCATTTCCTAAAGGTCTCAATGAAATTAAATCATTTAAGTCTAATTTTTTATATTTTTTTAAACTTTTATTGTAATATAACGCTTTTTTTGCAACTTTAGAGTTTTCTTTTTCTTCTTTAGATAAAGTTCTCTGTTTTATATGTAAACTTTTAACCAAGTCGTCAATTGTTGTTACAAATTTTTTTAAATATTTTACATGCATAGAACTTTGGTGATCAGGACCATGCATGTTATTATTGAGAGTAATATGTTTTTCAATTATTCTTATGCCTAATGTAGTAGATGCAATTGATGACTCAAAACCCATAGTGTGATCAGATAAGCCAATTGGATATTTCAATTTTTTTAATTCTTTAATAAATCCAAGTTGGCTTTCATCTAGCTTTGTAGGGTATTCACTTACACAATGCATGATTATTAACTTGTTTCTAGGAAGTCTTAAAAAATTTAATGTTTTTTTAATTTCAGTCATTGTAGACATACCAGTAGAAATAATCATTGGTTTTTTAAATGATTTAACTTTTTTTAATAATAAAAAATTATCTAGATCACTTGAAGAAATTTTGAAAATTTGCAAATTAAGTTTATTTAAAAATTCTGCACTCTTGATATCAAAGGGGGTTGATATAAAAATTATTTTTTTCTTTTTACAATATTTCTTAATTTTATAAAAATCAGGTTCAGTTAAAGATAGTTTTTTTAACATCTCTTTCATATTTCTAAATTTTGTTTTTTTTTGATATTTTGCTAATTTAGTATTTGTTAACAACATAGTGTCTAAATTAAATGTTTGAAATTTAACAGCATCAAATCCTGATTTTGATGCATGATCTATTAACTTAAATGCATTTTTCAAAATACCATTGTGATTAACTCCAATTTCAGCAATTTTAAAAACTTTCTTTAATTTCTTATTTATTTTTATCATCTAAATTACTTTATTTTTAAATTTTAAAATATTTGGTTTATAATTTTTGTAAATCGTAGCTCTCTTAAATCGCTCTAATTGTTTTTGATTCATTTTTTTTCTAGTTTTATAAAGGTTTTCTAAATCTTTTTTTTTAAATAATTTTTTTGACCATTTGTTGTATCTATTTTTGCTAACTAATTTTTTTAAGTTTTTAGCATTTTTAAAAAGATAATTTAAAACTTTTTTTGTTTGTATAAACATATTTTTATGTGTTTTTTCTAAACACTTTTTAAGATTATCTTTTTTGTTTAAATTAAAGTACTCAATATCTAATATTTTTCCATGATCAATTTTACTATCAATAAGATGAGCGGTAGTCCCAAATTTTTTTTCTCCATTAAGTAGCGCAAAATTAATACACCCGATACCTCTATAAGCTGGCGGTCCAGGGTGAAAGTTAATGGAGGCTATTTTAGCTTTTTTAAAAAGTTTTTTTTTGATCAAAAAAAAACTTCTGAAGCAGATTATATAATCAAATTTTTTATTTTTAATCTTATTTGGGCTTATTTTTTCACCAATTTTTTTTGATTTTACTGAAATTAAGTTATGGGAATAATTTTTAAGATACTTTTCTAATTTTGAGGTATATTTACAATTTTTTCGACCTAAAAATAAGATAGAATATTTCATATCATTTTTTTATTTAGTTTTGTTTTTCGCTCCATAATCTATATATAGTTTTTGTTTAAAAAAAAAGATTTTATGGAACAGGACATATTTTGGTGTAAAAAATGTTTAGCAACATCAACAAGACCGAGAGTTACATTTGATGAAAGAGGTTTATGTAATGCTTGTGTTTGGGTTGAGAAAAAGTCTAAAATTGATTGGGCAAAAAGAGAATTCGAGTTAAGAAGATTGCTCGATCAATTCAGAGGAAAAAACAAAGAATATGACGTAGTGGTTCCAGTTAGTGGGGGAAAAGATGGTTCTTATATTGCGTATAATTTGAAGCATAAATATGGAATGAATCCACTTTGTGTTACTGTCAACCCACATTTACCATCTGATGTGGGAACTCTTAACTTGCAAAATTTTAGTAATTCTGGATATGATTTAATTTCAATTGATCCAAATTATGATTTAATGAGGGACTTAAACAAATATGGATTTTTTAAGATGGGAATGGGGTATTGGGGATGGTTATTAGCAATTTTTACTATTCCACCAATAATCGCAGATAAATTTAATATTCCTTTAGTTTTTTATGCAGAAGACGGAGAAGTAGAATACGGAGGTAAAAAAGAAAGTTATAATACTTATCTATTTGACGCTACTTATATCAAAAAAATTTATGTTGAAGATGGATATGAAAAAATTTTGAAAGATAAAAATTTTAAAAAATTTAATTTAGATTTTTTTTCTTTTCCAAAATTTAAAAATGATATTAAATTGACTCATTGGTCTTACTTTGAAAATTGGGATCCATATCGAAATTATTTAGTAGCAAAAGAAAATTGTGGATTGATAGACTCAGAACATAATAACGCGGGGACATTTACAAATTTTGCACAAAACGATCAAATTTTATGCGATTTACATTATTATTTGATGTATTTAAAATTTGGATTTGGAAGATCAACACAAGATGCTAGTATAGAGATAAGAAGAGGAGCAATGTCAAGAGATCAAGCAATTAATTTAGTAAATTTATTCGATGGAAATTATCCAGAAAAATCAATAATTAAAATAATTGATTATTATGGAATAAAAAAAGAAGATTTTGATGAAAATATTGATAAATGGGTAAATAAAAAGTTATTCCAAAAAAATTTAGATACAAAAATTTGGGAACCAACATTTAAAATTAAGTAAAGATATGAAAACTTCCATAATTAATATTGGAGTTGGAAATGTAAGTTCACTAGAAAATGCAGTTGATTATCTTGGTGTCGACTACAATTTAGTAAATTCAAAATTAGATTTAAAGAAAACTACCCATTTAATATTACCTGGCGTTGGATCATTTGATTCATTAATTCTTGCTTTAGAAAAATATGATTTAAAATCTTCAATTAAAGATTATATTTTATCTGGAAAATCATTTTTAGGGATATGTGTAGGCATGCAAATACTTATGAATGGAAGTGAAGAGGGATCATTAAAAGGCCTATCTATTTTTGATGGACATGTAGAAAAATTACGTTTTGAAGAAAAAAGAAACTTTTTTGTACCAAATGTTGGTTATTGTGAAATCTATAATTATGAAAAAAAAAATCTCTTTAAAGATTTAGACAATAAACCAAATTTTTATTTTACTCACTCTTATGGTGTAAAAAAGATTAATAATAAGGACAATTTTAAATATAATATTGCCTGCACCAAGCACAATGATGACTTTATTTCAGCAATTAATTATGAAAAAATTTGTGGTGTTCAGTTTCACCCTGAAAAAAGTCAATCTGTTGGTTTAAAGATCTTAAAAAATTTTTTTGAATTATAATGAAAAGATTAATTTTTTCACTTTTATATGATGATGGTTATTTTGTTCTCAGTAGAAATTTTAATAGACAAAAAGTGGGTGATATTAATTGGTTACTTAAAAATTATAATTTTGAGACTATATCGACTGGCATTGATGAGTTAATAATTACTGATGTTTCTAATACAGTAAATAAAGAAAAATTTATTGATGATGTGAAGCAGATCAACAAGCAGATTTTTATTCCAATTACTTTAGGAGGATCAATAAAATCATTAAAGGACGTAGATTATTATTTAAAGAATGGAGCTGATAAAATACTTTTAAATAATATTTTTTTTGAAGATAATAAATTACCCCAAGATATCGCCTCTCGATTTGGAAAACAATTTATAGTTGGATGTATTGATTATAAATTAATTAATAGTGAATTCAGAATTTACAAAAATCGTGCAAAAAAATTATGTAAAGATTTAAATTTAAATAATCATATTCAAATGTTATTAGAAAATGGTGCTGGTGAAATAATTTTGCAATCGATTGACCTTGATGGAGCTGGTATGGGTATAAATTTAGAAATTTTGAAAGAAATCAATAAACTAAAAGTCATGTGTCCGATTATTTTAAAAGGGGGAATAGGAAAACCAGAACATATCAAAAGTATCCTTTTAAATGAAAACGTGAATGCTATTTGTACAGCGAATTTATTTAATTTTATTGGCAATACATTTACTAAAACAAGAGAACTTTTATATAAAGAGAACATAAAATTAGCTAAATGGGAAACTAAAGAAATATACAGTCTAAGAAATATTTTTAAAAAATGAAAAAAAAAATTTATTGTTTGATTTGTGCAAGGAAAAATTCCAAAGGTCTTAAAAATAAGAATATTTTGAAATATAAAAATTCTACACTAGCAGAGCATACTTTCTCTCAAGCATTAAAATCAAAATATATATCAAAAGTTTTTGTTTCAACTGACTCAAAAAAAATCATTCATTTAGCTAAAAGAAAAAAAATCAATGTTCCATTCACTCGTCCAAAAAAACTTTCAGGAGATAAAGTTCCAGAAATTTATGTTTGGAAACATTTTTGTAAATATTTAAAAAATAAAAAAGATATTCCAGATTATTTAATTATTCTGCCAATAACTTCTCCTTTAAGAAGTCAAATAGACATCTCTGAAGGTATAAAAAAAATAATTAAAAAATCTTATGATATTGTTTTTTCTTTAACTAAATCATCGAAAAATCCCTATTTTAATATGGTAAGTATTATTAATGGAAGAATAAAGCCTGTTAAAACATCAAATAAAAAAATATTTAGAAGACAAGATGCACCACAATGTTTTGATATTACGACAGTTTTATATATTGTAAAATTTAAATATATTTTAAAATGTTTAAATTTATATCAGACAAAAAATATGAGTTATATTTTGGTACCTAAGAAAAGATCTATAGATATTGATACAAAATTTGATTATGATTTAGTAAGGTCTATAGCAAAATAATTCTATGAATAAAATAAATCTAAAAAAAAAAGTCATAATGATCACCGGATCAAATGGAACACTTGGAAAAGTTTTAGCAAAGTCTTTAAAAAAGTTATCAAATAAACTTATATTGATTGATAAAAATGATAAAAATCAAAATACATTTGGAGATTATTATCAATGTAATTTTGAGTTTGATGTTGAAATTGTAAATTTAATAAAATTTTTAAAAAAAAAATATAAAAGAATAGATGCTATTATTAATAATGCTGCAATGGTAAGTGATAATATGAAAAAAAATAAATTTTCTTCGGAGGAATGGCAAAAATGTTTAAGTATAAATTTAACTTCAGTTTATCAAATAAGCACTGGATTAGAAAATTCTTTATTGAAATCTTCAGATCCATCTATAGTAAATATTTCCTCTATATACAGTGTAATTGGTCCAGATAAAGAAATTTATAAGGGCACTTCTTTTTTTAATCCAGCATCATATTCAGCTTCAAAAGGAGGTTTGAATAGTTTAACGAGGTGGTTAGCAGGAAGCTTAAATAAAAAGATTAGAGTGAATTCAATTTCTCTTGGAGGTGTATTAAGAAAACAAAGTAAAATTTTTATAAATAGATATTCAAAAAAAACAATTATGAGAAGGATGGCTAAAAATCAGGATTTAGTGGGCCCAGTCCTTTTTTTTATTTCAAAAGAATCGAGCTATATCACTGGACAAAATCTTTTAGTTGATGGTGGATATTCAATAATTTAGTTAAGTTTTATATTTTTAGTTTAATAAAAATAAGAATTAATGAATAATGGACACAAAAATGTCAAAAAAAAATTTCATTTTGCTTTTTAATAAGGGGTTATCTTTTTGAATATTTATCTTCATATTGAAATATTAGTCCGGGAACTTGATAGCAACCTTCTTTTAGCCTGTTTAGCGGCAAAAAAAGGGCATCAAGTTTTTATATCTAACATGAGTGATTTAGATACTGGTATTAAAATGGGATTAATAACTCCTGGAATATTTCATACAAAATCTCTTACTCCAAATAAGGTAAAAATTCAGAATAATCAAAATCTGAAAGATAAAGGTTTTTCAATCACCAGCATTGATCAAGAGGCCAGTTTAAGCGATCATGGTTATGATAGATTTTCAAAAACACGATATTCAGAAAAAACTATCGATCAAGCTGCTGCGGTCTTTTGTTGGGGACAAGAGGACAATGAATCTATAAAAAAATTTTATCCTAAATTTTCATCAAAAATGTTTAAGACTGGATCTCCACGGGTTGATCTATGGAATC